>ENA-OPXQ01000156-OPXQ01000156.1-human-gut-metagenome-genome-assembly--contig:-NODE-156-length-44392-cov-45.712903_pt1 | contig 44392 bp, 51 predicted proteins | sample MGYA00241769_ERZ502042 | MGnify/ENA primary metagenome ERZ502042 (study PRJEB25962, sample SAMEA2041934) | human gut metagenome | biome: human gut; feature: human-associated habitat; material: faeces...
ACTGACTAAAATTTATGCCTAAACAATGAATCCCTCAGGTTTTTACGTTGACCCGTAATAGTCGGAAGACAGATGCTCATAGCGCACTCCTAACTGTGCCTGTAGCTTGCCGAAGCTGCGGGCATATTCCAGAAATGCCGAAGTTGAGTTTTCCTTGATGTTGCTGTTATTGTTATCCAGGATTCCTTCCACATTCATGTACGAATTATCCCGGTTCGTATAGGTGTATTCCCCGCCAAAAGAGAGGTTTCCTCCCCATAAAGGATGTCCGAATACGAGCTTGGTCGCATAAAGGGTATTGTCTGTTAGATTCTTGGTGGTGACAGTCTGTTTCTCTAAGGAACCTCCCGCTGGAGTGAACTGCTCGAGCATCTCCTGTGGATTCTTCGTATCCGACCAGAAACCGTCCGCATTGAAGTCGATGTTCCAGTCTCCTACACGTCCGTTATAATAGGCATTGAGAGTATGTTTGGTATCCTGTGTATTTCTCCAGCCCGTAGTGTGGCTTTCCTCATAAAGAGCATCATCCTGATACACCAGGGTATTCATCGGATCTACCGCTTCATGACGTTCAGGTGTCCGGTCATAATCATAGCGTGCACCCAGAGAGTGATTCTCGTTAAACTGATAGTTCAGCGACAGCATGGCCGAAACATCTTTCATGTCATATTGTGTGCAGAGATATGAATCCTGTATCCATGTTTTATCCAACAGTGTTTTCTGTGTGATGGTCTTGCGGTCTTCTGTGTATCCTTTCTTGCCATACAGCATACCCGAAAGGTCAAATCCTCCTTTTCGGTAATTGAAGTTGTACTGGTCCAGCACATTCCATCCGTAACCGTAGCCTGTATAAAAACGGTTGTTGAAACCGAATCCTTCACCTTGCGGTTTTTTGGTTTGAATACGGATAACCGCATTGACCGTCGCATCATAGCGCGAGCCGGGATTGTTCACTACTTCCACGCTCTTGATGTTGTCGGAAGCAAGCTGGTCGAGTTCAGATTTATCCCTTACTTTACGGCCGTTGATATATATTTCAGGAGTTCCGGCACCAAATACTTTAATATCCCCTTCATTAGCCGATACGCCGGGTATTTTGTTTAACAGGTCATTTCCTGTCCCTGCGTTTTCAAGGATACTACCTGCTACGGTAGTCACCATGGCATCCCCTTTTACACGTGTCTTGGGCAAATCAGCCTTAACCACTACTTCCCCCAACTGTTGTGTGTCTGATGTCAGTTGTATTACTCCTAAGTTAGCAGGCTGGACGGGTTTGTATATAGTGTTATATCCGATGGAAGAAATACGCACAAGCTGATTCGGTGTGGTGGTATTCAGGCTGAACGTACCGTCTTCAGCCGTAACGGTTCCCGTGACGAAGGTCGAGTCGGGGAGTGACAGAAGGACCACGTTGGCGTAGGGGAGGGGTTGTCTGTTTTTATCGATTAATTTTCCACTGACGGTCTGTGCGGCTATTTCACCGGCAGATGTGAGGCTGCATAATAGCAGGAGCGCTTTTCCAATTTTGTGCATACGATAACTTGTTTTCTTTATTATTTTGCAAAGTGTGTTTGTCTACTATTTTGTGGAGTACCTTAATTCCGCAACACTTTTTCAAAAAACAATTTAAAGCATTGAGTAATAATATTTTACCCAATGCTTTGTCATGTCAGAAGATTCACTTAACTTAGTGTTGCTAATAAAAGTTCATAAATCTTCATCAGACATGGCTAAAGTACAAATAAAATCTGAAAAAATCACCCCTTTTGGCGGAATATTTTCAATCATGGAGCAGTTTGATGTCCTTTTATCCAATGTGATTGATTCTACATTAGGAAAGCGCTGTCAGTCCTTCGGCTACAGCTACAGTGAAATACTCCGCTCCCTCATGTGCGTGTTCTTCTGCGGTGGTTCTTGCATTGAAGATGTCTCCACACATCTTATGAGGCATCTTTCCTGTCATCCCAAACTCAAGACATGCAGTTCTGATACGATTCTACGTGCCATAAAAGAGCTGACTACCTGCAACACAACCTACCCATCCACGGTTTCAGGAAAATCATACGACTTCAATACAGCCGACACCATGAACGAACTTCTGGTGAGGTCACTTATATCTACCGGAGTATTGAGCAAAGGACAGGAGTACGATTTTGATTTTGACCACCAGTTCATTGAAACGGGAAGGTATGATGCCAAACCCACCTACAAGAAGTTTACAGGATATAGTCCCGGAGTAGCAGTTGTCGGCGACTCTATTGTCGGCATAGAGAACCGTGACGGTAATGCGAATGTACGTTTCTGTCAGCAGCATACGCTTGAAAGGATTTTTACAAGACTTAAAAGGAACGGCATCCGTATAGACAGGGCACGTATGGATTGCGGTTCTTGTACGGAAGAGATTGTAGACACAGTGAAGGCCCATTGTAATCATTTCTATATACGCGCCAACAGATGTTCCGCTTTTTATGACGAGATGCTCATTCTCCGAGGATGGAGGACTGAGGAAATCAACGGAATAGAATTCGAACTGAACTCCATTGTCGTAGAAAAGTGGAAAGGAAAGCCATACCGCCTTGTTATTCAGAGGCAGAAAAGGACTGACAATATACAGGAAATATGGGAAGGTGAATATATTTACCGGTGTATTCTGACCAATGATTTTGAATCGGATGTAAGGGAGATTGTTGAATTCTACAATCTTCGTGGTGGAAAGGAAAGAATCTTTGACGACATGAACAACGGATTCGGGTGGAAGCGGCTGCCGAAGTCATTCATGTCTGAAAATACGGTCTATCTTCTGATGACTGCACTTATAAGAAACTTTTACAGGACGATTATCAAAAGAATAAATGTAAAGGATTTTGGTCTCTCCCATACAAGTCGTATCAAGACTTTCATCTTCAAATATATTTCTGTTCCGGCCAAATGGATTAAGACATCAAGAGCATACAGACTAAATATCTATACCGATAATCCTGCTTATGCAAGAGTCTTTAAAGTGGGGAGTGATTAACTCTGCTGTTTTACTGGATTTACAGCGTATTGCCTCATGTCGCTTAATGGGGTAAAGGGAAGGTGTACTTAAAAGATGTGCAACAAACTCTCATGCTACAAAGGAATCATATAAAAAGAGGAAATTTACCAGATTTACGCATTATATGTATAGAATGAAAACAACATCCAATAAATTGATAACAAATATCCTGTAAATCAAAGTTTTATAATCTTATTTTTATTTTCGGTTGTTTTCAGTACTTTCAGTAGATTGGCTCTTGTTTGGTGCAATTTTGTTTCTCATTTGTTTCTCAAATTCGATACTTATTCGTATATTTGCAGTAGAAAAAATGAGAAAGGAATCCCTATGGCACGAGTTAAGAATCATACAAAAGTCAAAGAGCCAATTCGTCTTCGGATGAAGTCGCTGAGCAATGGCAGCAAGAGCCTGTATCTGGATATATACCGCGACGGAAAGCGGACATATGAATACCTCAAGATGTATATTATCCCGGAAACGGATAGCAACTCCCGCAGGCAGAATCAGACGACAATGGACGCCGCCAATGCCATCAAGTCGAAGCGTATTATCGAACTGACCAGTAATGAGGCCGGGATTGTATTCCGTAAGGACAAGACTTTCCTGCTGGATTGGATGCAGGTTTATATGGAGGCTCAAGAGAGTGCCGGTAAGAAAGATGGCAGTCAAATCAAGATTGCCATGCGCATACTGAAAGACTATGCCGGAGAAATGGTCACACTGGATCAGATTGACGGGGACTTTTGTCGTGGCTACATCACTTATCTGCTGACGGAATATCATCCGAAAGGCAAGGACATATCGAACTACACGCTTCACAATTATTACCGTGCGTTGAACGGTGCGTTGAACTCTGCCGTCAGGAAGAAAAAGATGAAGGCCAACCCTTTCAACGAACTTGAGAAGTCGGAGAAAATCCGCAAGCCGGAGAGTATGCGGTCGTACATGACCATCGAAGAGGTACAGGCGTTGATTGACACTCCTATGCCCCACGAGGAATACGAGATTGTAAAATGCGCATATCTGTTCTCCTGCTTTTGCGGATTACGCATCAGCGATATAATCAAGCTGAAATGGAATGACGTGTTCGTTGACAGGGGACAGTACCGTTTGGCCGTGTCCATGAAAAAGACCAAAGAGCCTATTTACCTGCCCCTCTCTCCTGAAGCGTTGAAGTGGATGCCGGAACGTGGGGGCAAATCATCAGAAGATAATGTGTTCGACCTGCCGTCCGCCAATACAATCAGAATGCAGCTCAAACCTTGGGCGAAAGCAGCCGGAATCTCCAAGCGGTTCTCCTACCACACCAGTCGCCATACGTTTGCCACCATGATGCTGACGCTCGGAGCGGACTTATATACTGTCTCGAAGCTGCTCGGCCATGCCGATGTGAAAATGACACAGGTGTATGCCAAGATTATCAATAAGAAAAAGGACGAGGCTGTGAATCTTGTAAACGGTTTGTTTCACTAATTGAAGGCATTCTGTGGTCCATGTCTAATTTACAAACATATATTTACGGCATTTCTCCGGTTGTAAATGCAACCGAAGTTAATGCTTCCATCACATATTATAAACTCAAAAAGGTAAATCGACATGAAAAGACCTGAAGACGGCCTTCTCTCTTTTTGGAGGGAGCCAACACCTGCAGCACTTCGCTGCGGACAAGGATGTGGCGAATGAACTTTTCGCCCTGCTTACCGAAGCAAAAACAGTTTATCTCCACGATGTTGTGTTGGGTGGTAAACAGTACCACCGCTATGTGGACGATTTCGTAAACGGACACCGGTACATAGACTGTGACCATGCGGCCTGCCGGAACTGCCACGAAATGAACATCCACATTGTCAAGGGGCTGCTGACCGAGTGCGCCAGTTCCGTCCAGCCCTGCTTTGCCGCACCGGATTTCACGTTTAATGAGTGCATGAAGTTGAAACGGATGTATGACACCTCGGAATCGTTGTCTCCGCTTGGTCCGCCCCGTATCAACCGACCTGCGGCTCTCTCTCTTTCTTTTGGTTGTAATTTTACCCCGGAACAGATGAAAAGTATAGTGGCTTGCGCCAATACTTATCATCTGTTCTGTGTTTCTGTACGCATTGAAGACATGGAGGCTCTCTTCGCCTGCAAGAAGGGCTTTTCCATCCGCGTGAACAATATCCGCCGTGTGGTAATCCTGTTCGATGCGCTTCTTGAAAACTCGTTCATCCAATCTCGGTGGCAGAATGTTCTCGGCAAGGGCGCATTCCTGCAGTCCAAGGACGGGACACGCTCCGTTTCGGTGTCAACCCTGTCTTCCGCGCTGTCATCCATCAAGAACAACATGACATCGGTCGCATACAGCATCCGAAAGGTCATTGATCGGCTGAAAGAATGACAGAAAGTGACAAGAAGCGAAGTATGTGAAAGGTAAAAGCATGAGAGTTACAATGACACGTGCATAGTATCATTCCCCAAATCACGGCATCTTCGTTTACAGGACATACCTTTGACCTCCGTTAGCGCGCTGCATAACGGAGGTTTCATCTCCATTGTCAAAAATCAAACTGTGTTATTATGCCGAATAGAATGACATTCATGGAGCGGATGAGCGGACGGCTCGCCGCCATCGAATCGGTACTGAAGAAATTGGAACCGGTCGAAAGTCTCTTGGAGCGTATTACGCTGCTGGAAAATACCATCTTCACGACCAAGAGAGTTTTCACATTTCAGGAAGCCTGCATGTATATCGGGGTTTCTGAAAGTATGCTGTACAAGCTCACATCGAGCAAGGAGATACCGCACTACAAACCGCGCGGTAAAATGGTTTATTTCGCCAAGGAGGAATTGGACGAATGGCTGTTGCAGAATTATGAACCTACCATGAACGAGGCAGTGCGCAGGGTGACGGAAGCCGCCGCCACAGAACCGTTCCTTAACAAGAGACGCTATGGAAAACGAAAGAAGGATTGACCGCACAACCAGCATGGGGATGGATGAACACCGCCTGTCGGACATCCTCCATGCCTCGCAAATCAAGGCGACGGACATTTATGAGACCCCTCCGCAAATCATCTGGATAGATAACTCAACGATTGCCACGCTCGGCAATTTCAGTGCATCGACTGGCAAGGCGAAATCGAAAAAGACGTTCAACGTCTCTGCGCTTGTCGCCGCATCATTGGCGGGGAAACAAGTATTGAACTACCGTGCACATCTGCCCGAAGGCAAACAGCGTATTCTGTACGTCGATACGGAACAGAGCCGTTTCCATTGCCGCTCGGTATTGGAGCGTATATTGCGGCTGGCCGGGTTGCCCACGACGACCGATCCGGAGAATCTCGATTTTTTCTGCCTGCGTGAATATTCGCCGTCGGTGCGTATCGAGGTCATCGACTATGCGCTGCGCCAACAGAAAGGCTACGGACTGGTCATCATCGACGGCATTCGCGACCTGATGCTCGACATCAATAATGCCGGTGAATCGGTGGAAGTCATCAACCGGATGATGGAATGGTCTTCGAGATACGACCTGCACATCCACTGTGTGCTTCATTTGAACAAAGGGGACAACAACGTGCGCGGACATATCGGAACGGAGATGAGCAACAAGGCGGAGACCGTGCTGGTCATCAGCAAGAGTAACGAGAATCCCGGCATCAGCGAAGTCCATGCGCTCCATATCCGGGAAAAAGAGTTCAAGCCGTTTGCATTTACCATCAATGAAACAGGACTGCCCGTCATTGCGGAAGTACACTCGTTTGGCGAGCCCCCGAAGCCCAAGGCAAGAACGGGGTTTACGGAACTGAGCATCGAACAGCACCGCGAAGCTCTCTCTGCCGCATTCGGGGAAAAGCCCATCCGGGGATTCGACAACCTGCTGCAGAGCCTGATGGTCTCCTACGAGGCAATCGGGTTCAAACGCGGCCGGAGTGTCATGATAAAACTGATGCAATACCTGATAGACAACCTCAAGCTCATCATCAAACGGGACAAGTTGTTCTATTACGACATGACGCCTACCGAGGCCATGCTTTTTGATGAAGAATGAAGTCGTGCGCGGGCTTATATCATTTAGTATACTTTAGTATTTATATATATAGGGGAAAAACTAAACTAAACCTTTTTTTGAAATCAAGTGAAAGAAAAATAGATGACCATAGCAGAAGCAAAACAAGTACGCATCGTGGATTTTCTGGCACAGCTCGGCCACCATGCACAGCATATAAAATCGGAACAATACTGGTACTTCTCACCGTTACGGAACGAGCGTACCCCGTCGTTCAAGGTGAATGACCGAATCAATGAATGGTACGATTTCGGCGAGGCGACCGGCGGCGACCTGGTGGAACTGGCAAAATACATTTGCCGGACGGACTGCGTGAGCGAGGCACTGGCGTATATCGAGAGGCTTGTGAATGGCGCATCACTACCGAGAACCCGTATGCCGACCGCTCCACCCCGACCGGTGGAGGCTGAAATGAAAGACGTGATCGTGATTCCACTCCGCCATCACGCCCTGTTCTCTTACCTCCAATCCCGGCTTATCGACGCGGACATCGGCCGTATGTATTGCAAGGAGGTGCATTATGAACTGCGAGGCCGTCATTATTTCGCTCTCGCATTCGGCAATACCTCCGGTGGTTACGAGGTGCGCAACGCCTATTACAAGGGATGCCTGAACAACAAGGACATCTCATTGATAAGACATCTGACAGAAGAGACACAGGAAAATGTCTGTGTTTTCGAGGGCTTCATGGATTTCCTTTCCTATATGACACTGAAACTGGCAGGCGACCGAACGGTCTGTCTTGCCATGCCATGCGACTACCTCGTGATGAACTCGGTAAACAACTTGAAAAAGACGCTGGCACGTTTACAGGAATATTCGGTCATCCACTGTTATCTCGACAATGACCTTGCCGGGCAGAGAACCACAGAGACCATTGCCGGGATGTATGATGGACGTGTCAGCGATGAATCCTGCCACTATGCGGAATACAAAGACCTGAACGATTACCTGCGCGGAAAGAAACGCTGATATTCAGTGTTCTCCTTTGCCACCTAAAGCTCTCCACCACGAGAGCTTTTTTTATGCCCCGATTTCTCCATTTCCCTCCATAGAGACTGCAATATAGTACGATTTAATAGTTCGATTTTTGGAAATTACATAAATCTCATTAACGAAATAGATGTTTAATGCTCAATTATTTTATGGTTTTATATTTCGTGCGTTTCTTTGCAAAATCATACTAATACAAATTTTAATATTCATACTAAATACATGAACTCATATTTCATTTTTGCCATCGTCCTGACGGTTGCCTACATCATTTACTACGCCGTCATCATAGCGCATGACATCTACGGGAAAAAGGGGACGGACAAACCGAACGAGGAAGTTTTCGACCTCGGCGCACCGGAAGAGGAAGAGAGTGTGGCTGTCACGGAAAGCGAGACCGGCTTCAGTATCGGTAGCGAGAACTACGAGACGGAAAGTACGGCTACCTCTTCCGAAACATCCCTTGAGGATGTCAAGGACAAACCGGGAACGGCGCAGGAGAAACTGGAACGGCTGAAGGCCGAGGCGGAGGAACAGATGGAAGAGACCACGCCTTACCTGTCGGACGCACGCACGTCGGAGGAGATGTACAAGGCTATGATTTCCAAGGGACGGTTAGACAACCGACCGGAAATAAAGTGGAACCCAATTCAAGACCGGTTGTGAGATGTCGAAAGCTAAAAAGATTCTATGTGCGCTGTGCCTCCCGTTCCCCTACACGACTTTTGCCAAAAGCGGCAGCGTGAACTATAGCTGGGGAGCGGATGCGTTGGCCACGATGCACGACTTCGTGGTGACGATGATGCTCTATGTCCAGTATATCTGTTGCGCTATCGCCGGAGTTTACGTCATCGTGTCCGTCTGTCAGATATACATCAAGATGAACACGGGCGAGGACGGCATCACCAAGTCGATAATGACGCTTGTAGGTGCGTGCCTGTTCCTGATCGGGGCATTCTATGTTTTCCCGGTTTTCTTCGGCTACCGCATATAACCTTACTTGTATCAGGTCGCAGACAAATAAAGTATTCACTAAAAAAGTAAACGTATGTTTCAGAAAACCAAACAACTGTGCCGCAAGGCATTCGGATTCGTCAACGGAATCCCTACCAAAGTAATGATGTTCTCCTTCATGCTGCTGTCCGGCATGGTGGCGAAAGCGCAGAACTCCGCAGGCGACTATTCCGCCGGTACGAGCGCATTATCCACTGTCGCGGAGGAGATTGCCAAGTATGTGCCTATTATGGTGAAATTGTGCTACGCCATTGCCGGCGTTGTGGCCATCGTGGGTGCAATCTCGGTATATATCGCCATGAACAACGAGGAGCAGGACGTCAAGAATATCTTAGTCCTCCGAAATGCGTTTGAAAAGACAAGAAAGCAAATGAAAGCAAATGCACTAAGTATCAATGCTTTAAGCGATAATTTGAATTTTCCGATGTTTGCGGAACTCACTCTTAAAAAGACATAAAAGACTGTTTCTTGTTTCCGTTTTGTTTCTCGTTTCTCGGTTTGTTTTCTTATCTTTACATCAGTTTTCCGAAGTAAGGGAAGAGAAAGAAAAGCAAATGTCAGCATTGGAAACCATATCTGACATGAACTTTCAACAAGAGGGAGAAAGACCCTCCAGGCAGCAGAATACAAAAACAAAATAACACTTTATACATCATGGCAAGACCAAAGAAACAAGTAAAGCTGAAAGAGCCGATTAAAATTCGGTTGAAGTCGCTCGCAGATGGCAACAAGAGCATCTATCTTGACATCTACTATAAGGGAGTGAGAAAGTATGAATACCTCAAACTCTATCTCGTCCCCGAAATCAATCCCGTCTGTAAGGAACAGAACAAGCAGACTATGGCGATTGCAGAACGCATCAAGGCAGAGCGCATCAAAGCCCTGCATGGTCATGGCATACAGGACTGGGAAACCGTCAAGCAAGGTTCAATGCTTCTCACTACTTGGATAAAGAAGTATTGTGAAGGTGGTGTCGGCATCAAGAAGTCAACACTCCATTGCCGTGTGGAAATGCTGCACACCGTGGAGAAGTATCTTGACGAGACAAACAAAGGCTTCATTGCCCTTGAAGAGGTCAATGCGGAGTTCTGCCGTGGTTATGTAAAATTCTTGCGTAACTTCCCAAATTCCCATATCAAGTATGGCGAGCCAAGACCTATCAGTGAGAATACGGCAAGCCGATACCTCGGAATGTTCTCCACTGCTCTCAATAACGCTGTGCGCCAAGGCATTATCCGAAACAATCCGATGAAGGAACTTGATGCACGTGAGCGCATCCAACCCAAGGAAGGCAAGAAAGAATACCTTACTATAGAGGAACTTCGCACCCTCATAGCTACGGATAGTTACCGCCCAGAGGTCAAGGAGGCTTTCATCTTCGCTTGTTTTACAGGATTGCGATTAAGCGACATGTACCGTCTTGCGCCGATGCACATCTTCAAGACCGCTGACGGAAAAGGCGAATACATAGACATGGAAATGCAAAAGACGGAGAAGCCTGTTATAATACCTCTCTCGGAAGAGGCTAAGCGTTGGTTGCCGAAACCAAGAGGAAATAATATTCCTTTCTTTGACATTCCGACCACACAGACCGTTATAGGCAGGGCTCTCCGCAAATGGGCGGAAGCGGCAGGGATTGAGAAGCATATCTCATTCCATTGCTCACGGCACACATTCGGAACGATGATGCTCACGCTCGGTGCAGACCTTTTTACCACAAGCAAGCTGATGGGACATTCCAACATTCAGACCACGGAAATCTATGCTAAAATCGTGGACAAGAAGAAGGAGGAAGCCATCAACCTCATTGACGGTATGTTCACATAAATCATTGACAACGAAAACATATAGAGACATGACAATAACTATCAGACAAAAGGCACTTGCCAACGACAACATAAGCTTGTATCTTGACATCTACGATGGTGGCAAGCGCAAGTTTGAATTTCTTTCCCTCTATTTGTTGCCAGAGGTTGATGCAGAGACCAAAGCAAGGAACGAAGAAACATTGCAACGTGCTCACCAGATAAGGGCAGAGCGTATTCTTCATCCAGAGACCATTCCAGAGGTAGGTCATTTGATGATTGTGAAGGAAATCCCCAATGATGAGTCTCCCGAAGTCTTGGACTGGATCCAGACTTACATCGACTGGATGAGCGACAATACAGACTACTCCAAGGCTATTGTTGACCAGTCAAAGTATTTGAAATACCTAATGAGCGAGTTCCTTGCCAACAAGCGCAGACCTCATATCACTCTGAGGAAGTTCGACAAGGAATGGTTCAAGGCTTTCTTCCTTTGGCTGAAGAACGACTATGTACCACAGAAGTATGTACGAGTTGAAGCCAAACCTTTGTGTGAAGGTTCCCTTCACAATGTTCAACAGCGCATAGTGACGGTGTTCAACAAGGCTGTCAAGTTCGGTAAGTTGAAGGCTAACCCTTTCTACCAGTTGGAGAAGTCAGACATCTTTCCCAAGCCAAAGTCATCACATAAGCAGTATCTCACTCCAGATGAACTGAAAAGGTTCATGGCTTCAGATGAGAGAAGTCCAGGGGTTGCAGAGACACAGAGAGCTTTCGGTTTTGCCTGTCTAACAGGACTTCGTATCAGCGACATCAAGGCTCTGCGGTGGAGTGACATCAAGAGGAACGAGGAAACAAACACGCTTGTAATCATCCAAAAGAAAACCAAGGCTCTCAATGCCGTACCAATCGGCAATACCGCCTTGTCATGGATGCCACACAAAGGCAATGATGATTTTGTGTTTCACCTTCCTGCCAAGGCTAATGTGGATGCAGCCCTTAAAAGGATAGCTAAAAAGGTGGGTATTGAGAAGAATATCTCTTTTCACTGTGCCCGACATACATTCGGAATTTTGGTGCAGGCGGTTACTGGTAACATTGAGACTACCAAGAAGCTGATGGGACACAAGTCACTCAAATCTACCGCCATCTATGCAGATGTGCTGACGCATGAAAAGGTCAAGGCTGTTGACAATATGAAGAAAGCCTTTCGAGGTCGCAAACAGCGTGAAGAGAACAAGCAAATACCGAGGACAAAGCGGACAGCAGCCACCAACACCCATCCACGCAGAATAACTTTTATACAGGATAACAAGTAAACAGAACTTTTCAGGATAACAACCAGTTAATTTCACTTTTGTAGTCCCCATATTTCGGGCAGGGATTTCTCTCTGTCTTGGGGGACTACACTTTCAAAACAAGCAGTACAACAAATCATAAACAATTAAATTACAGGATAATGAACAAAACTATCGACACCGAGACTCTTCTTTTGAAGGTAGAGTCACATGAGCACCGCATTGGGATAATGGAGAACCTTCTCCGTGATGCCAAGCAAGTATTGACACTGGAGGAAGCTGCCTTATTCATGGGTATATCAAAGAGCAGTCTCTACAAGATGACACACAAGCATGAACTTCCGTTCTTCCGTCCCAACGGCAAGATTATCTACTTTGAGAAGTCCGAGCTTTTGAACTGGATGCGCCAGAACCGCAGTATGTCCGAGGCTGAGACCAAGGCTGCAGCGACCAAGCACATGAGTGAACTTTGTAAATAGACATGGCGATGATGAAGGACGATATTTCCCATGAGGAGTACAGAAGCAAGTTGGCAAATGTCGCTGACCTTGCCGTGAGCTACATCAATACTGGCAACGGCTACTTTCGGATGCGTGATGCTTTCAACGGACTTGCCGAGCAATGCGGAGCCAACAAGGGCATCAATGATGAAGCAACTGTCGGCAGAAGAAAACTTCTTGCCCAGTCTGTTTGCATTGAGTGCATTTCACGATTAAGCAGCCAGTCTAATGACAGGTTGCAAGGCGAGCTCTATGTTATAGCAGAGGACATTTCCCCAAGGCGAGGACGGCACAGATGAATTTCTCTTTACTGAGAAAAACAGTCTTGCCATTTATGGTTATAATATTCAAAATTCACAGAAGATGGATAAACAAAAGATACATTACTGCTTCACGCTGTCCGATGTACAGATGGAGTATCTTCGCTGCAAGAAGTACAAGATTGACCGCATGGAATGCTTCATGTCTCTTGCCTCTCTTGCTGAACGTGAAACAACACTTGTACCTATCAGCAAGACCCAACAAGTGGAAATATTGTGTGGGCAATGTCTGGTTGACAACACCCAACTTGCCAAGCTCTGGGATAAAGACCGCAAGACCGTACCCAAACTTTTACAGGCTATGGAGGCAGTGGACATTTCCTCTTCGCAAAAAGTTGGAGACAACCGCATCATTACCCTGCATTCCCTCTCTGGTTGGTATGTGGACGGAAGATTTGTCAAGAACGGCTTTTCATTGAAACGCAATGCGGATGGCTCAGCAATCATCCACACGGAAGTTCCACAAGCAAGAGTAACTGTTACAACAACGGAGGATGATACAAAGTCGGACAAGGAAGATGGGCATTCTGCCAATGGAATATCCGATACTGACAACAAGGGCAATTCTTCTACAGCAGATATTTCTTCTTCCCTAAATTCGGCTTCATCTAATGATAATGGAAGCATGGGTAAGGTCGGAACGAATGGCAATCTTTCCGATGCTGTTACTGGTGGAATTTCCCCACACCAAAACTACTCCAGACAGTCTGTTGGCAATCCTTCTTTCCTGCAAGAAGCAGATGCCAAACAGAATAAGGGAGAACACAACACATTTCCACAGCATCTGGCAGGAGGACAAACACAACAGTCTAACGGTTCTAATGCCAATGGCTACAAGCCTAACGAATATAATAACGGCAATCAATAGGCATACAGAGGCTAATAAGCCACCATACATGAAAATCATCCCAAAGGACGATTGACCGCCATAGGCTACCGCCAAACTGTTATACGTTTAAGCAGCCTTGGGGACGGACGCTGTTAAAAGTGCCGTCATTTTATAGGTACTTTTTGAGAAATCCTTTTGTAATACAGAAGCCGTGTCCGTCTTTCTGTATTCCTAAAAGTTTCTCGGACTACTCGCAGGCTCGCAGTCGTGACCACCTTTGCAAGGTGCTTGTAATCATCCCATTTTAATCAGAGACAAGGACAAATGAGAAAGAAGAAAATCATAAGGAAACCGCCTACGGAAGTCCACACCTACCGATGTACGAACGAAGAGTTGAAGCAGCTCCAGACGCTTGCCAAGGAGTGTGGGATTAGTCTAAGCCGCTATGTCGTTGAGACAGGCTTGAAGCATCGTCCACGCATGAGGCTCACCAAGGAAGAGGTGGATGCCCTCAACTCTCTCGCCATCGCAAGGACGGATTTGATAAAAATCAGCAACGTGCTATCTAAGAAAACGGCTGAGGAAAAGGCTCGGTTCTTCAAGAATGAGAAGTTCATGCGTTGGTGGATTGATGCCGTTGCAGGACTTATCCAACATTGGTATAGCATTGAAGAGAATATCGCAACAAACGTACAGACCAAATCAAAGGAACAATCATGATTATGCTCGCAAAGGTAGTATCGTATGGAGGCAATTCCGTAAGGTACGCATTGGAAAAGGAGAAGGCAAAAACGGTCAAGGTGAACAATATGCCCGATGGGCTTGACCCTACCGCCATCTGGTACATGATGAAGCATCATTGCCAGTATCATCAGGCGGAAAGGACGGTGGGCAGAAAGTTGGAAAGGTTCATGACCACGTTTGTACTTTCCCCATCAAAAGAGGAATCTGCCAACTTCACGATGGAAGATTGGGCAAACCTCCAAGACGAAGCCTTGGAAGTTTTGGATTCTGTTGGACTTACGCCCAACGGTTTCTCCAATGAGATAAAGACCAATTTCACCAATTCTATGAATGTGGGTGGATTGCATTCTGATTCCAAGTCTGGAACGCTGCACCTTCACATTGACTGCTGTCGTGTGGATATGAAGGGTAACACCAACGATGTACATGATATTCATCTTCGGGCAATGAAGGCTGCGGAAATCATCAATATGCGTCATGGGTGGGAACAACCGCAGGAAATTCGGAATATGCGGAAAGTGGAGCTTGCGGAGGATTGTGAAAACACCCTCAAAGATATGCAACAGTTCAACATAGACAGATACTTCAATCTGTTGCGCATGAAAGGCTATGAGGTAAAGCCACGCTACGACAAACAACGGAAACTTGTCGGCTACACAGTCGGCAAGAATGCTTCCGTGTTCAAGGCTTCTGAGATTGGCAGGAAATTTATGGCATCAAAGATTGAAGACACCTGGAAGAAACTGCACCCACAACCTACACAAGTCAAGACAAAGCCTTCTTCTTCCCCTGCCGTTATTCCTGCACCTCGTCCAGTTAGACCTGTCGTTCAGACTCCAACAGCATCACAACCAAAGGCGCAACCTCAAATTACACAAACGGCATTCACAATCAACATTGGCGATGAAGTCAAAAAGGTGTGGATTCCGAACTCTGTCAAAGATGTCTTTACTAATGAGGTTCAGATTCCAGAGGATAATGATATTGCGACAACAGAGAATGTCGCTCATGTAGCGATGCTGTTGTTTGCAGGGTACATTGATGCAGCCACTTCCATGTCTGAGTCGTGTGGCGGTGGTGGCTCTGCACCTTCTTCTGGTTGGGGTAAGAAGGATGATGAAGATGACTGGAAGTTTGCCCACCGTTGCGCACAGATGGCTCATTCAATGTGCAAGCCTAAACCACGCAGCAGAAGTTTCCACCGATAAATCAATGACAATATGGCAATCAGAAAAAGCAAGATAAACATAGACACAGAAGAAAGATCCGACTTCGACAACATGATGAATGATGTCGAAAACGAGGTTGAGGAGCAGCAAGCCGAGGATGGACTTGTAAACCGTGTTCCTGAGTTGAAGCAGTTGAGTGAGGACATTGACAAGGCAACCAACACCTTCACCAATGCTGCACTTGAACTGGAATCTGCCATTCAGCAGTATCAGCGTGCAGAAACCAAATTAGGCGGTGCTGTGACTACTATCAGCAAAAAGGTTGATACCATCAATCAGCACATAGACAAAGTTTTGGAAAATGCTCCCACGAAATTAAAGGTGTCTGTGCAAGTCAATGATACTGACTGGCAGAAAATTCAAGAACTGTTTGCCAAAGAACGCCAATGGATGACCGCACAGATGCAGACACATATCCGTGAGGTCAATTCCATGTTTGCTGATGAACGGAAAAAAGTCCGTGAACGATACAAGGAATATGATGGCTGCTATCTCGGTCACTACGCCCAATGGTTCTTTTGGTTCTTCTTTGCTCTTGGCATCGTCATTTTCGGCTTGACAATCTTCCTACTACTCGATAGCCATTATCACTGGTCGAAGTAATGTAATGTTCCCAATATGGCTTGTAGGATTCATTTGGGGAACAACAAGCCCACTGACAATCGGCATTATTTGCTGAAAATCAGTGGGGCTGCTTATTCTGTTGTCAATCTTGATAAGATAATTATTGAGAATAATAACACAAATCTTATTCTGTTGACGTACTCAATTCTACTTTATACTTAACAGGCCTCATATTGATTCCCTTTCTCTTAATAAACGGATTCTTAATCATCCATATCTTAGGATGTGCGGTAAGGATTTCGTACACCACGTAAATGTAATAGTTTTCTCCATACTTCTTCGCTGTCTCGTACTCATTCTCTGTATAGTAGAAATTCATACTGCCAGCTTTACCACGTGTGGCTTTTACTTCGATGTACCTTGGTGTCTTGTCCTTATTGACGGACTGAATATCATAACCATAAGAATCACTCTCGCGTGATATCCACTTGACGAGTTTCTTTGCTTTCGCTTCTGTAATAGACAACTCAGTCATCAGCCTGCTAATTTCAGCCTGATAAACTACATATTCGCCTCTATCTCCAAGTTTCTTGTATTTCCGGGCTTCCTTCTCATAGTCAGGGGAAGGTTGTCCAGAATGAGGCTTTGTAGGTGGTATTGGCTTTTCATTTGCCAACTGCAAATCGATAAATGAGAAAGATTCGAGTGTTGGGAACTCAATATCTTCTTCATCAGGAACAACGGCTACTTCACCGCTTTTTAAAGGAGCTTTAGGATAATGCGACCATAAAAATACGGCAAACATGTTAATGCTCCATTTCTTCATGTCCTTGTCGCTGTTTTTTAATTCAAGTAGCGCATCTCTTTTGTACAGGACATTGGATTTCATCAACTCCTTTGTATCAAGATTTAGTGACCTTAAATAATAGTCAAGATGCCTTTCGGAAAAGATGTTCAAATATTCTTCGGGGAAGTAAACTGACAGAATCTTCCCCTTGATTAAAGCATTTAAGGGGTTCGCAATAATTTCATCATAATTGTGCTTTTCACCAGAAGAAATGAGAGCACAAATAGCATTCTTTACACCCAAGAAAGCATTCTTGTAGTCTTTCCCAAATTTGGGGTCATATTTGTATCTCTGTACTTCTGGGGAATACCAGATTCCAAATTTTGAAGACGGTTGTCCTGTTATACGCCCTAAGGATTCTAACGTTCTCTCTATCAAATAACAGAAACTTGTTTTACTCTGCTTACCTATGACATATTCTTCGATAGTCATAGCGTTTATCTTCTGAGGGCTAAATCTACGTACAAAGTCCTCCCTGGCTTTATTGACATTCTTATAGTCCTTTTCCAGAGAGTTAATCCTAAACGTCTGCTTTGCTTCTTGTAATTCTTGATAGTTCATAAAATAAAATGGCTATAACCTAACATTAAGACGAAATGGTAGCATATACTATTTCTTTTCAGTCTTGATGAGATTCTTATTTCCTAATGGGTGGTGGAGGTGGCGGAGTAGTCACTCTTGATGGACTTTGCTGCTGTGGCTTTGGTTCGCTATTGGGCATAATAATTACTTTTGAGGTCTTGGAGGTGGTGGCGTAGTCACCCTTGTAGGTATCTCTCGCTGATGTGTCTGATTATTATTGTTGGGCATATCATTTGGAGGGTTTAGGGGGTGGAGGTGTATTTATAGCTGAGGGCATTTGACCCTGAATTTTCTTTACATCGTCACCAGAACTGATATATACATGCTCTGGCGAATAGCTTCTATTGTTGTTGCTCATCTTGTTTGTAGATATTAAAATGTACTTCTTCTATATATGTTTGCACTTCCGCATCTACTTTCTTCTGCATACGACTGGGAATCCAGCGTATTAGTTTGTTCATCTTAGACTGCCTTTTACACTCATCCTCTTTCAACGCAAAAAGTTCTTGCATCACCTCGTCATCGGTCTTTTGTTCCTTGTCGAGCTGATAGAAGAATACCTCCATATTATTCATGAAGGAATTATAATAGTCCATGATGTTGTCAAGTTCGCAAAGTTCCTGCTCCGGCTGAATGATTTGAGGAAAGATGGCCTTAACGAGCGAGACGATGGCAATAGAAAGTAGAGCAATGAATGGAATCTTATCGCTAAATCCGAATGAGAACGTTCCAACAGCAGCACAGACAGCAATAAAAATCTGATATACACAGTTAAGTTGCCGCTGTACGCTGTTATAACGGCGTATGCAAACCACGTTGGCCTTGGCTTGTTTGAACTCTTCCCAAATTTTGTTCCGAACTTCCATGAGTTGCTATTCCTCGGTTTTCTCCTTGATGTACTTACTCTTAATGTCGTTCCAACGAGGAATATTCAACGTCTTTCCGTAGTAAGCCTTGTATGCATTACAGACCTTTTCGCTCCAATGTTCAGCTATAGTGCTTCGTGTGTCGTGGTAGCGATAAATGGTCTCTTCCAAAGCTGCCAAGAAATCTTCAAGGCACTCAAATGAGGGATATTCGGAACTATCGGAATACCATGTTGAGGGACGTATATTCACAATAACTTTGTTCTTATACTGCACCTTGACTGGCCAAACACTGCTGGTACTGCATATCTCCCAAAGGTTCTTCATCCAGAACTTCTCTATAGTTACGATGCCGTTCTCACTCTTGTACTTGATAAGCAGATGCTTGGAGTGAAGTTTCCAAGGTTTGTCTATAATGAGATTGATAAAACTACGGAAGGCTGCCACGTCAAAGTTGGGACTACCCGTGAACGACTTTATTTCAAGCCAATCGCTGTTAAGGTCATCAGGATTGAGCCAGAAGTCAGGTGATGCCTGCTTCTCGTTGTGAATGTGCACGATGCCCTTGCTTGTCATCCACTTGTCAAGCCATTCTTCAAGAATGTTACCAACGACATTGTTCTGCTCGACCGTTATTTCATAATCTTTCAGGTTAAACTTGATTGCTCCCTGTGCGCCCTCAAAGCCAAAATCTTCTTGCAGGGCTTTGTAAAGTTTGTCTGCTGGATTCATATCTTCAAAAAAGAAAAACATATTATTCGTTGTTAATTCTCCTGTTTGCTAATTTCGTTGATAAGTCGCTCGGCCACTGCCTTTATTACAGGTACGACCACGGTGTTGCCCAAGAGGTCGTAACCTTCCCTTTCGGACGAGCCGAGAACATATTCTTCTGGGTAGCCGAACAGTCGTAAACCCTCGCGCAGAGTAAGACGACGCAGACCTCCGTTATCACCCACATACAACTTGTTCATGTCCATTGCCACAAGCGTAGGGGCTACGTTGTTTGGGTCGAGTATTTTACTTATATCAAAGCTTAGTTTACCTGCCACGATATTATAGCCCTGAGGCTTACTTTCGTCCTCCTCTCTCACATTGTAACTTACGCCGCCGTCTGTTTTTTTTGTTACACGCTTCTTGGGATGCTCATACACAAGATAGCGTTTTTTCACAAGACTTTCGAGCAGTTTGTCAAGGTCCTTGCCTTGGTAGAACGAGGCTATCATTTCACGAGAAAGTGGCATTCCGTCCATCCAGTCAATGCCCCATAGTTCAGCCCACTTCTTCTTTCTTCTCTCAGTGAGCATCTTGTCAAGCAGGGTACGTTCTGCCTTGGTAGTTTCGCCTTTAATGCCAATATCCCAACTATGAATGTTGTCGTCACCGCCGCGTTTGTCCTTAATGGATTTCCCATATAGTTCATCCAATGAAAATCTTTTAAGTAGCAACTTTGCTATGCGGTTGTCTGATAGAGGTTTACCTTGTTCCAAGACTTCACCAACAGTTGCTTTCTTTACGGGGAAATTATCCAGCGACACTTTGTTGTCGAAGGTGCCAACAATGTATATTCGCCTTCTTGCTTGTGCCACACCGAAGTCTGAAGCGTCAAGCACTTTGTGGCTAACTTTGTAGCCAAGTTTACGGAGCGTATCGAGGATGATGCGCAGTGTGCGGCCTCCATCATGGTTTACCAACCCTTCCACATTTTCCAAAAAGAATCCCTTTGGGCGTTTTTCCTTTAATATTCGAGCTACTTCAAAGAAAAGCGTACCGCGAGTTTCGTCAGCAAACCCCTTTCTTGCACCTGCTGCCGAGAATGCCTGACACGGGAAGCCTGCGCAAAGAATATCAAAATTGTCAGGAATGTATCTTTTGGTCGATTCCTTTGTAATGTCTCCAAATGGCATTTCGCCATAGTTTGCGAGATAGGCTTGCTGCGCTGCGGCCTTAAACTCGGAAGAATAAACACATTTTCCACCAAGCTGTTGCATGGCGATACGGAATCCCCCCATGCCGGCGAAGAGGTCAATGAAGGTAAACTTGGGGCTTTCTGGTGCAGGAAAAGGTATTTTAAAGAAGTCATTGAACAGATTATATTGCAATGGCGATTCTGCCACCTTCCAAACTTCTTCGTCAGACAAGTCCTCGTCCTTCTCTTGGTTGAACTGCTTGCGTGAGAGAAACTCACGAATAGCCGTAACTATTTCATATCTCTCTTCTTTGCTCGTTTCATGCTGATGGTTGTGCAGATAGTGGCTCATCACCGCCATCTGATCCTCATATGATGTCTCGCCGTACACTTTTATGTTATTCTGGCTATCTATTTCCTCTGGAAAATCAGCCAGTGTAATATCTTTTAGTTGTTTTCTGGGCATAGCTCAAAAATATAAAGACTACTTATTCTCTTTTGATAATAGATACTGTTTATACTCTCTCACAAATAACTCTTTTATATCAACTTTTAATAAGTCTGATATTTTAAGAATCGTTGAAAGGTCTGGCTGCGAAGAATTGGTACACCATTTACTAACTGTTGACGGATTAACGCCAAGTCGCTCAGAAAGCCACTTGCTGGTCAGCTTCTTCTCGCATAAAACTACTTTTATTCTATTGACTTCTTCCATGTCAGTTACTTTTGCGATGCAAAGATAATGAAAATATTTCATTTTTTCTGTGGCATTTGGTCGTTCAATCATCATTATACCTTAACTTTTATAGTTTTTTATCTCTTTTGACATCCTAATAAGTCATTTCACCCCATCTATTAACCATAAATTGAACCATTCATCCCTCCATATTTAAGTACACTCCAAATCCCAAAATCGGAAAATTGCCGTTGTTTTTTGTGTTAATTTTTGTTTTCTCATGCTTTCATTTTGGGGTTTCTTGATTTTGTTGTTCCTAATTTGTTTCTTTCGTTATTTTGCTACCCAGATTAGTATTGAATATCAGCGTATTACGAGCAATCAGTAAGATTTCAAGAAGAAGATCATGATGGTCGTGGGAGCCTGTATCTTCCTCATTGCGGCGGCCAAGGCGTTGCCTCTGTTCTTCGGTATTGCCGCTTAAACATCAAGGATAAGTATGAAAGGCAAGGACGAACGCTATCCGGACTACCCGCTGTTCAAGGGACTGCAACGGCCTCTTGAGTTTTTGGGCATCCAAGGCCGGTATATATATTGGGCGGCGGTGACGACGTGCGGAGCCATTGTCGGCTTTGTCGCCGCCTACTGCCTGCTCGGTTTCATTGCCGGGCTTGTCGTGCTGGCAGCCGTCGTATCGGCCGGTATCGTGCTCATCCTCCTCAAACAGCGGAAAGGACTGCATAGCAAGAAGGTCGTTCCGGGTGTGTATGTGTATGCCCACTCGCGCAAGATCTGACGAAAGAAAAACCATCACGGCAATGTGCATGGCTTTATTGATTGTTGAACGCGGGCGGGTTTGTCTTGAAGCAAGGCGAACCTGCCCCTATTTAATTACACGTATATCGAAATGACCCTATACATCATTTTATGTTTTGTCGCTTTGTGCGCGGGTATGGCCTTGTCGGTCTATGCGTTCGGTACGGGCGGCAAGCGCAAGCGAATCTTTCAGGACATCTATTTCTCGGCGGAGGAAACGGACGGTGTGGGTGTGCTGTACACCAAGACCGGCGAATATTCCGCCGTACTTAAGATAGAGAATCCGGTACAGAAATATTCGGCGGACATTGACAGTTACTACGACTTCACACACTTGTTCACCGCCCTTGCGCAGACGTTGGGCGAAGGGTACGCCATCCACAAGCAGGACATCTTCGTCAGGAAACAGTTTGCGAGCGAACCGACTGACGGTCAGGAGTTCCTGTCTTCATCCTATTTTCGTTATTTCAAGGGACGTCCTTACACGGACAGCCTTTGCTACCTGACCATCACGCAAGAGGCGAAGAAAAGCCGTCTGTTCTCGTTCGATAGCAAAAAGTGGCGCGACTTCCTTGTGAAAATCCGTAAAGTACACGACCAGTTACGTGACGGCGGCGTACAGGCCAGATTCCTGAACAAAGCCGAAGCGAGCGAGTACGTCGATCGTTACTTCGCCATGAACTTCAAAGACCGCACCGTGTCGATGACGAACTTCAAGGCGGACGATGAAACCGTGTCGATGGGCGACAAACGCTGCAAGGTGTACAGCCTTGTGGACGTGGACTGTGCCGCACTGCCCTCACAGATACGTCCGTACACGAATATCGAGGTCAACAACACGGAAATGCCCGTCGATTTGGTGTCGGTGGTGGACAGCATCCCGAACGCCGAGACGGTGGTCTATAACCAAATCATCTTCCTGCCCAACCAGAAGCGTGAGCTGTCGCTGCTCGACAAAAAGAAGAACCGCCACGCGAGCATTCCCAATCCGAACAACCAGATGGCGGTCGAGGACATCAAGCGTGTGCAGGAAGTCATCGCCCGTGAGAGCAAGCAACTGGTATATACACACTTCAACATGGTGGTGGCCGTGTCTGCCGGTGCAGACCTGCAAAAGTGTACGAACCACTTGGAAAACGCTTTCGGGCGTATGGGTATCCATATCAGCAAGCGGGCATACAACCAACTGGAACTGTTCGTCGGTTCGTTTCCGGGCAACTGCTACACGCTCAATGAGGAATACGACCGTTTCCTGACCCTTTCCGATGCGGCGATGTGCCTGATGTACAAGGAGCGTGTGCTGCACAGCGAGGAAACGCCGCTGAAGATTTACTACACCGACCGTCAGGGCGTGCCGGTGGCTATCGACATCACGGGAAAAGAGGGAAAGAATAAACTGACTGATAATTCCAATTTTTTCTGTTTGGGGCCTTCGGGCAGCGGCAAGAGTTTTCATATGGACTAAAACGCATCGAAAAGAACTCCAAACAAAACTTAGAGAAACGTCATAAATAGCTCATTTTCAATACATATTCATTAACATAACGCTCCAACCGCCTATTGCGAGTTTCATCCGTTTATAGTAATTTTGTACCACGGTTGTACCATGGGCAGAGGGACACACGGTTCTTAATGAGGGTTCTTATTTCCTCTTATTTCCCCTTGTTTCCTCTTAAAAGTTTCCGTCAAGGACCATCCCCCATGAGTCACTGCAAAATTCAAAAATAACGGTAAAAATGAATACTACAACTCGCATTCCAATCGTGCTGATGTCCGTAGAGGAAACAGCGCAGGCAGTAAGCATCAGCGTCAAGACAGTACGCAGTCTTATTCGTCAAGGCAGGCTAAGAGCCGTAAATTTCGGTACACGCATGACCAGGATCTATTTGCAAGACCTTCTTGAAATAGCCAAGGGACAAGGTTATCAGGTGGTTCTCCCTTCTTCCCTATCGTTAGAAGGAGCAACGTCCAAGAAAGCACAGAGGCTAAAAGATGCCGAGACTGGCTCAGTCAACAAGTTGGCAAAGTGTCGCAAGACTCCCAGGGCTGGTGAAAGAGCACCTGATGGAGTAACCCACGACACCCATTACACAATGGCAGAGGTGTTGAGCACCTTTAATATCAAGTATGGAAGATTCTATGAAGTCCGCAATCGTTACCAACTCCAGTTAGTTCACGCATGGGGAACGACCTGCTTCAAGAAAGAAGACGTGGAAAGGGTTATCGGGCTTTATAATGAAGAACAGGGTAAGAACATTTCCGATGACTGGTACACCTGCTTCGACATCATGAAACTCTACGGATTAGGCAAGACACAGGTACGCAGATTTGCGGAGACCCATGGAGTGAGAATCCGAAAGTTCAAAGGCGGAAGAGCCAACTACTATCTGAAAGCAGACTGGGAGGCTGCACGCAAGAAGGCAGAGAAAAGCAGTACTACGACCAAGGCAAAACGGAAGTGAGACACAAGTCAAGAGATGGTTCAAACAAACTCATATACGACCCATGCCGTTGCAATTGCTATGCAGCACCCATCCATGTCGGTCGAAACAAACCCACAACGCAGAGTAACGGATATAAGACAAAAAACGCATCCAATACCTGCTTTTAGTCTGATTTTGAGCGTAAAATCATACTCAAAAGCAAATTCAGGTTAAATTCTGGCTGTATTTGAAGCCATCTTTGCTTTTCTCTTTTCACGGCAATCTAACTTTGCATCGGATTTGAGAGTTAAAGCGTTGCGACCATGGCTATTCGCATCCACAGATACACATCGGTAAGAATAATAAAAGAATAACAATATGACGAACATTTGTACAAAGGTCACCGTGCGGAAACGACCTATCAAGAACGGACAGACTTCCCTCTATCTGGATTTCTATCCTCCAATCCGCAACCCGAAGACAGGCAAGCTCTCACGCAGGGAGTACCTTGGTCTTTACATCTACACCAACCCTGTTGAACGCTTTCAGCAGGAGTACAACAAAAGTATGATTCAGAAAGCGGAAATCATCAAGTGCCGCAGGACTGAGTCCATCATCAATGAGGAGTATGGCTTCCTCGACCGCAACAAGGGCAAGGAGAGCTTCTTGGAATATTTCAAGAACCTCATGATTGAGCGTGGCAGCAGCCAGAACTGGGCAACCGCCTACATGCACTTCCACAATTACACGCATGGCGAGTGCCGCTTCTGCGACCTTACCGTTCCGTACTGCCAGGGATTCCTCGACTACCTGTTGTCGGATGCCTGTATGCACAACGGCAAGCGCATGATGGGAACAACAGCCAACAACAACCTTACCAAGTTGAAGTGCATCCTTGCCATCGCATACGAGGACGGACTGCTCAAAGAGAATATCGCCAAGAAACTTGTGCGTGCCAAGGCTCATGGCAACAAGCGGCAGTTCCTCACCAAGGAAGAGTTGTTGCAGTTGTCTCAGACTCCTTGCAAGAGTGATGTCCTTCGCCGTGCAGGTCTCTTCTCCTGCCTTACAGGTCTTCGCCTTTCTGACTGCATCAGACTCCAGTGGGAGAATATCGTCAAGTTGGCTGATGGCGGCTGGGGAATGGACATTATCACAAAGAAGACTTCCACCGCTGCAATCCTGCCTATCAGCGAAGAGGCTTTGCAGCTCTGTGGCGAGCGAAGCACTGGACAGGTGTTCAAGAATCTCACGAACAGTACAGTGGCATTGTATCTCAAACCGTGGATAAAGGCTTCCGGCATCGAGAAACACATCACCTTCCACTGCTTCCGTCATACCTTTGCCACCTTGCAGTTGGCAGAGGGAACGGACATCTACACCGTGAGCAAGCTGCTTACCCATAGCAATCTTGCCACTACTCAGGTGTATGCCGATGTGGTGGACGAACTCAAACGTGATGCGGCAGAACGTATCTCGCTCAAAATACCAACAAAGGAAGAGAGTGACCAGACATAAGTGAAAAACATAATCAGGATAACAAATGGAAGAAAACAAATCATTATCGTTCGACCAACTGCCCAGTGCAGTTGGCGAACTTCTGACAAAGGTCAATACGATGATGACTCGTCTTGATGACATTGGTCAGAGAATAGGCAATGCTCCGAGCGAGAATGACCATGTTCTTATGGACATCAGAGAGGCAAGTGCCTTCGTCCGAAAGAAAGTCTCATCGCTTTATGCTTACACATCTGAAAGGCGCATTCCTTTCTACAAGAGAGGGAACACGCTCTACTTCTTCAAAGACCAGCTGATAAAATGGATTGAGGCAGGTGGCTCATGGGACAAGCCTTACGAATCGACCCAGGAGGAACAGGCAGACTTCGAGGCTCATCTGGCAATGTTGCAGAAAAGCAAGAAGAACAAGCCTGCCTCCATGAAGAGGGTCAAGGGCGAGAAAAATCCTGATGGGGAAGAATGGCATGACGGATAAGAGAATCATGTAATCTACTTTTTACGAAAGGGGAAAGAGAAACTATTCATTCTTTCTTTGCTGAGTAATCCGTTTCACTAATAATCAGTTTTTCAAGATGAGTAACCAAAGCATAAAATACGGAATCCTGCTGACCAAGGAACAGCTCGATTTCTTGAAGGATGACAGGCAGGGCTTCCACCGCATGACCGCCTTCGGCACTTTTGTATCAATGGCATCCACCAAGCCAAGTGTTTATCTGAAGACAGGCTTCTCCGCTTCTCTCTCCATCGGGCAGTTTGCCATCTCTACCGTTGAGCTGTCTGCCCTTTGGAAGTGTGACCGCAAGACAGCGGCAAAGGTGGTGGAACTGTTCAATCAGGTGGGCATCCTCTCAACCGAGAGGAACAACCGCACCTCCATACATACGATACTATGCATCGCCTTCTGGTACGTTGACGGCATCAAGGAAGCCATCAAGAACCCCTTCTACAACCGTCAATCCGTGACTTCCGCCACCCAAGAGGAATCGGTGTCCAATGTCCCATCCGATACCGCTTGCTCTTCGGAAGGCAATCTTTCCAATGGCATAGGTCAGCAGAAAGACAGCAGCGTCAATCCTGCCACTACTGACATTCTGCAGCCCCATGTTCCTGCCTCTTATAATACCTCTTCCCCTTTCGTTAATTCTCATGTTATCGGGGATGGACTTTCAGATCCTTCTCCGATACCACAAGACTTCAAACAAAGGGAAAAGGAAGGTGATGACCATTTTGAGTATGAGGTTGGACAGCCGTCAGAAGATGACTGCAATCAAGGAGAAGGGGCATCACCCATTGAGTTGCTGCCGTCTCCTGTCTATGATGACGAGGGCAACCTCTTGCAGCCACCGCCCCATGAAGGACGATGCGAGGATCACACGGAGAGACATGGCGCGCATATCACCCCAAGTCACTCATGATGTCATCTCTACTTTTCCCTTATTTCGACTATTGACGTTCCCGACAGGCAAGCTATCCAGAAGCCGCTACCTCTATTAGCCGTAGTTTTTTTTCGGAGGTCTAAACAAGAAGTACCAGTGTCAGACGGTTTCGCTTCGCCCACCGCTTCCTACTGGCATTCTTGAATGTTCGCAGGCTCACATTGGCTGTCCTGTTATATCAAGTATAAACTTTATAAACCCCATCTACAATGACAAAAGACAAGAATAACAACACGGAGAAAACCTCAAGGAAGAGACCTCCGAAGACCAGACACATTGACGTTCGTTTCACAGAAGAACACTACGACTTGGTAGTACATAATGCCCGACTGTCAGGCAGGAGCAAGAGCACATATCTTCATGACTTAGGCATCGGACACAAGCCATCCCTACCCATGACCGCAGAGCAGGAGGAAGCCTTGAAGGGCTTAATCGGGGCAAGGTCTGAACTGGTTTATGTGCGCAATGCGCTTCATGCCCTGCCACAGACCGAGAGACTAAAACTCTTCAAGAGAGCCGACTTCATGGAACGTTGGCTTCAAGGCATCAACACCCTGATAGAGGAATTGAGCCGCATTAGAGACAAATTCTTGGATATGTTATGATAGCAAAAGCGTCAGCAATTCAGCATGGTCAGGCAATGACCAATTACGCAACCAAAAACAATCGCGCGGACATCGTCAAGACCAACCATCTCAGCGAGGGTCTGCCGCCGATGGGCATGTGGGACGAGATGGTGCTGCATCAGTCCATGTTCAAGCAGAGGTATGCCAAGAAGCCCATCGAACTGACGTCCATCCGCTTTGAGCTTTCCCCATCTGAGGAGGAGGCACGTAACTGGACTATGGAGGACTGGAGAAGATTCCTTGACGAGTTCATTCGTGAGATGGATGGTATCTCCAAGGTGAACCACATCGGCAAGAAGAAAGGCAAGGCTGCAACTTCGGTCAAGCCGACCAACATAGCCAACTCACAATATTTTGCCGCCCTTCACCGTGACTCCAAGAGTGGCATTCCCCACCTGCATCTGGTGGTGAACCGCATCGACATGGACGGTAATCTCAATGATGTGAAGTTCATCGGTGAGCGTGCCGTGATGGCTGCGAAAGCCATCAATCAGCGTCATGGTTGGAAGGATGCCATGGATATTCGTCAGGAACGCATTGCAGAGGTGACCAAAGCCTGTATGGATGTGCTGCGTTCAATGCCGTTCTTTGATTGGGATGAATATGCCGACCGATTGAGGGCAAAGGGATATGACATCGAGCTTATCCGTGACAAGAATGGTCAAGGCAGGGTGCATGGCTACCGCTTCAAGTTCGGAAAAACTACCATCAAGGCTTCCGAACTGGGTGTAGGAAGGAATCTCACCGCATCGAAAATCGGGAATACCTTCCGCAAGCTGCACCCTCAGCCAACACCTGTTGCAGTTGGTCAAAGACCTTCTCCTTCTGTTTCAAACGCTACCACATTGGACAGCAGAAATACGGCATCGCAAGGTGGTCTGTCTCGTACAAGCAATGTTGCCAAACCTGACCTTCCTGCCGGATTGAGAAAGATTATTGAAGTCGATGGTGAGCGTTTCAGCATAGTCATGCCGAGAACTGCTTACGACACGATGAACAGTTGTATCGAAGTTCCCGAGAATGGATCCGCAAGCCACACTGACATTCTGAATGTAGCCATGCTGCTCTTCATGAACTACCTTGATGCTGCCACATCGATGTCTGAGTCATGTGGTGGCGGTGGCAGTCCTGGCAGTGGCTGGGGACGTGATAAGGACGATGATGACCGTGAATGGGCAAGACGTTGCGCAATGCAAGCAAACACACTCTGCAAGCCGATAAAGAGAGGCATGAAACGATAACTTTTCAAACAAGAACGGTATGGGAAGAAACAAGAAAGATGCCACACAGGATGTGCTTAACCTGTACAATCAGATGCAGGAGGACGAGAACATCGAGAGTGGCAAGGAAGAAATCAAAGTGACCCTGAAAGAGATTGAATCAGCCAAGAAAGCACTCTATGAGGCAAAGGAGGAACTGGGCAATGCCTATCGGAGGTTGGAATCAACGAAAGTGGCACTTATGGCTGCCCACAGGAGCACGGACAACATCGTGGATAGTATATGCCATGCCATAGTCAAGGCAGAGCAGAGCAACCTCAAAGTCGGCATCAACGATGAAGGAGTTGCCCAGTTGGATAAGCGGAACAACACCGCCATTTCTGCTTTCAAGCAAGCCCTTGACGAGCATGAGAAGCGGATAAACGACCTGTTCACTCACCAGCAGAAAGAGCTTAAACGAATCCGCAATATCGAGGAGGGTGCATACTTCAACGGTAGCACCTATGCCTGGATGTTCGGCTTGGCTTTCCTAAGTTGGTCTATCATCTTTGTTGAAATCACCATTTGGATATGCATCACACTTTTTTAGAAAACTCAAAACATCAGAATCATGACAGACAACGAATACAGCAAGGCAAGAAAAGCCGCTGTTGATGCCCTTATCTACTGGGCAAAGACAGGCATGAGAGAGTTCACCATGCGTGACGCAGTAAACGACTATCTGGAGGCGAGCGGTGCTAACCGCCCCTCCATCGGTGGCGAATAGACCATCCTTGCACACAGAAAAAATGCAGCCAACCGACTGGCGATTGACTGCATATACAATTCATTTTGCAATAAGATTACCCTTAATTCCGCAACACTTTGATTTAACTTTATTTATAAGTACCGGAGCAAGTTCTGCTACAAGTACCATGACATGTGTTGAAGCAACTGTTCATACAACGGTTGTTACATCCTGCGCATGACATTGCATTTGCAGTTTCTGACAAGATAGGACTTGACAGGAGAGCTGCACCAGCCAAAATAGGCAGAGCACCTTTAGCGGCTCTCTTAAAGAACTCACGACGAGACTGAAGTTCTTCATTCTTACCATTTTTCTTCATAAAATAAAAAATTTAAATTAAACAATATGCCTTTCGGCATTATTTGACAATCTCAATAAAATCAGTAGGAATATACGCAGTAGCGACAAGGCACAATCCCGAGATCTCAACAACAATTCTTTGTTGTCCTGCTATTCTGGCAACTTTTCCAACCACTCCCTTGAAGTCACCAGCTATTACTCGTACTTTATCTCCACTTTTATAGTGACACTGTTCCGCTGTAACAATGCGTACATGCTCACTATCAGTACTTGTTGCTTTGATAAAATTTATCATTGCATTGTATGGTATAATAAGCGGAGGATTTTTACCGTTTGCCTCTGGAGGAAGCGTCTTATCCAAATAATATTTTATAAAAGAGATTGGGGCATCAACTGTCTTTTTCACAAAACTGTCTGATTGTTCCCTTGTGGCGTATATAAAAAGAAAGTTGGGAAGAAGAGGCTGTTGTATTCGCTTCTTCTTCCCAGCAATCACTTTTAGTACATAGTGCATCGGCACGTATGTCTTAATATCATTCTTCTTTGCTTTCTCTACGGCTGCATTTACCCTGTTATAAGTAGCACGAAGAACAAACCAGTTGTAACCTTCCTGCTGGACATATTCCGAGGACACCCCTGTTTGTGAGCTTTGGGCTTCGGGGGAGACATTGGAGGCAAATCCAATGTGAGGAGGTGAATCGCAACCTCGTTTGGTATGCGCATTAAGCAATGCGTTCATATCGGCTTATATGTCGTTGCTCGTTAATAGCAATATAGACATAAAAAGAGCGTGGAAACGTCTGTTGTCTATTCCACAGTCTGAGGCTCTAGCAATTGCCTATCATAGTTGAACAGACAACGTCAGAGCCCACGCCGATATGAATAATCATTTCCATTAGGAGACCATAATAAACAATTGTTGTGCCCGAAAAGGTACAATCCGTGCTTACAGGTCTCCGCAGGAGCGATATTATCACACCCGGGACATCTACCGTTGGCTTTGCTCAAGACTATGATAACTGTTAATTTGCTAGATTACAGACTGTCTTAAACAGAGCGTTAGTAAACGCCTTCATTATGTCTGGACTATCTTTCCCACCCAATGCCCGCTTTGTACCGCTTTGTCATTATGACTCCGCCATACTCAGCACGGCGTAGGCTGCCTTGTATGCCATCACGAAAGAACACGTCTAACCTCAATGGCTATAAACATGGCGATAATAGTCCGCTGCAAAAGTACAAAGAAAATCTCAATACAACCTCATTTTGTTATGGAAAAGTATGTATAAACCTTAAATTTAACCATAATTAACTAAATTCTTGCTCAAATCTCGTATATTTTGTGTAAGGAAATGGCCTCTTATTGGCGTAAAAAGCAAAAGACAGATGCGAATGTCACATCTGTCATTATTGTTGTCGCACATGTCTTTCTTGAAAGAAAGCCTATGGCTGGTTTATTTCAGAATGATTTTCTCCTTTGCTGGATGACATAAGGAGAATGTACTTTTGCCGTCTTTGTTTGTATAGCAGAAGTCGCATGAATTTATAATATCCATGCCAATCACCACATCATAGTCTGAATTGTCGTTAAGCAGAGCCTGAACATTCAACTCTGCTGTTCCTGTTGGAAGGATAACATGAACAAGGTAAGTCCAGGATTCGACATCACCTCCTGCACTCGAAATAAGAGCCTTGTTCTTCGGTTGTAACCCTAAAGCATTTACAACTTCCTGTGAAATCAATGTATTGGTCGCTCCTGTGTCCCACAATACATTTTCAACTTGGCAATGAACAGGAACAGCCACGTTTGCCGACAAATCTACGGCTGGACAGATAATGACGTTTGTAAGAATAGCCTCTGGCTGGGATTCGTATTCTTTTGTATATACAGCCATTCCTACCTCAACTCAATTTTTCCCGTATATGAAGTTTGTTGAGGAACAGGCTCGTCAGTGATAAGGCGAACCAAACGGACATAACCTGTCCGTGCAGCTCTATTTCCGTTAATGACGGGAGCCTGAACTGCGGTTGCAAAATCTATTGTCTTGTTCTTTATAACTTTCATATACCTACAATTTAAAAAATGTCCCGCTGGGTACGCTGTTCTTATGGGAAGCGAGCGGGATTTGTCAATGCAAAGGTAGGCATTCAATTCCAAAAAACCAAACAATTGGAAGAAAAACTAATCTAACTACCCTAAATTTAACATTTTATCAGGAAAACTACTAAACAATGAATACGTCTTTCAAACGCTATTCTATTCGCCGCCGAATTATTAACCTGCATTGTATATCAGCCATATATGCCGACTGAAATACAACCAAGGTACAAGACACCCACTTTTGACCCTTTTTGCAGTCCTCCTGCAAGGCACTCATACCCCTCTTTTTCTTTTTCGACTGTCTCACTCTTTATGGATAATGAGAATGGTACTTTTTACCAAAAATGCGCTCTTTGGATAGCAATCAGTCAAAATCGTCCAAAATATTTTCATAAATAATCTTAAATCTACTTTTTGCCCCTGTCATAGTTTTTTCTCTTTGGTGAGTGCTTTGAATGACTATTTTTCCCTTGTTCAATATTTGTACCGTTTAGATTTTATTGTTTTTATGAAAGTGTTGTGGCTCAGTATGTTATGCTATATATAAAGGCTTCCACATGCATGTCATATGAACTCGGTCGTGCGCCAGCTCCATGAGCAGGGAACGGATGTGGTGATGGTCGATACGGGGAACTCATACGAGGGACTGTGCGAGTATCTGGGCGGCAAGTATATCTCCTATACCGAGGAACGGCCTATTACGATGAATCCGTTTCGCATCAACCGGGAGGAATACAATATCGAGAAGATAGACTTCCTCAAGAACCTTATCCTGATGATTTGGAAAGGGTCGGACAGCCAGATTCCCGAAATCGAGTTCCGCATTGTCGAGCAGATAATCATAGACTACTATGATGCCTATTTCAACGGATTTACAAGATACACCGACGAGCAACGGGAGGTACTGCTGAAAAACCTGTTTGCGGCGGCCAGCCGAAAGAACCCAAACAAACCACCCAGAGAGGTGGATGAGATGGTGCGCAAACAGATAGAGGTGCTTGAGGCACGGCGGGCGGCTCTCAAAGTGTCGGAACTGAACTTCAACTCATTCTTTGACTACTCATTCGACCGTCTGGAGCAGATCTGCACCGAAAATGACATCACGACAATCAGCTACTCGACCTATTCGACCATGCTGCAGCCGTTCTACAAGGGAGGCGCATATGAGAAGATTCTCAATGAGAATGTGGATTCGGCACTGTTTGACGAGACATTCATCGTCTTTGAAGTGGATGCAATCAAGGAAAACAAGAAACTGTTTCCCATTGTCACACTGATTATCATGGACGTGTTCCTGCAGAAAATGCGCATCAAGAAGACCCGTAAAGTCCTTGTCATCGAAGAGGCGTGGAAGGCCATTGCCAGCCCGCTCATGGCGGAATACATCAAGTTCATGTACAAGACCGCCCGTAAGTTTTGGGCTTCTGTCGGCGTGGTGACGCAGGAGATACAGGACATCATCGGCAGCGAAATCGTGAAGGAGGCCATCATCAACAACTCGGACGTGGTGATGCTGCTTGACCAGAGCAAGTTCAAGGAACGCTTTGACGAAATCCGAAAGATTCTTGGTCTGACCGAGGTGGATTGCAAGAAGATATTTACCATCAACCGCTTGGAGAACAAGGATGGGCGCAGCTTCTTCCGCGAAGTGTTTATCCGTCGGGGGACGACCAGCGGCGTGTACGGCGTGGAAGAGCCGCACGAGTGCTACATGACCTACATGACCGAACGGGCGGAAAAGGAGGCACTGAAGCTTTACAAGAAGGAACTTCGGTGCAGCCATCAGGAAGCTATCGAGGCATATTGCCGGGACTGGGATGCCAGCGGTATCGGGAAGGCCCTGCCTTTTGCACAAAAAGTAAACGAGACGGGGCGTGTGCTCAACCTCCGTCCCGTGCATGAATCCAAATAAACATTGCAGCCATGAAACGACTACTCCTTATCCTGACCATCGCCTCGGTCACACTCTGCCAGACGGTTCACGCCCAGTATTACAGCGTGAACTACGACACCCGTACCGTTGCGGCGATGGTGGCTGCCTTCGGTACGGAAGCGGTCGCCGAAGGGTACTACCGGGAGCAGGTCGATGACGTCCTCAAGCACTACACGGCAGCGGAGGTCGCTACCGCCGGGATATTCGCGGCCAAGTTCTTGGAGCATAAAGCCCTGAGCGACCTCGGCATCTGGAACAGCCGTACGGAAAACTACTACTACCGGCGCATCTACCGGATGGTGGCGGAGAAAATCATGCCCAAGATATGGGTGGTGGCGAAGCAGATGCTCCATTCGCCGCAAACGGCTATCTATTGGGGCAGTTACCTGATGAAAGTCTGCGATGATACCAAAAGTCTGTGTATGCAGTTCGAGAGCGTGGTGACCAACAGCACGCTGACCTTTTCGGACATCGCCTTTCTCGAAATCAATCCGGAAATTGCCCCCTTGCTGAAACTCTCCGAAACGGGAAACATCGACTGGCAGCGGATGATGGACAACTTCGCCCGCATACCGGGCAACTTCACCCACGAGAACCTGAAAAGCGACCTCGACAACCTTTATAACACGGGGGTCGGCCTTGCAACGGCAGGCATTGCCAATCTTGGTGACGCCCTGTTGCAAAGCAGCTCGTTCCATGACCTGCTGGGTGGAAAGGTTGAAGAAATCGGCAACCTGTATGAACACTACGGGAGTCTATTCGAGCAGGCGGAACATGACATCAGCGGCTTGCTGATTGACATGGTGGGTGGTCCGGACAACGTGGCCGGTCTGTTCAACTTCAGCAACTACAACCTCACGGCATGGATGACCGACTACCTGGACGAAGCGATGGGGAACTATTACACGCAGCGGTGGTACATTGCCCGGCGTGACCAAGGGAGCGTATCGCTGTGCGACTACTATCCTCCGACGGACGACAACAGCATCCTGAACGGGGGCGCATGGGTGCGGTTCAACACGAGCGACCCGAATTTCTATCCTGATGCCTCGCAACGGGAACAGGTACTTGCCAACTCGGAAGGATATGCCGGTTGGTCAAGAAACCGCGTGCAGCAGTTGAACAACCAGAACGACGGGTTCAGCTACAGCATCAACTATTGGATGAGTGCCTATATCATCAGCAAGAAAAACAAGCAGACCAAAAAGGCATACGCATACGAAATCCATGTGAGCAAAAACTGGAACAAAGAAGAGGTCGTCTATGAGGAAGTCTTCGATTCCTACTCGATGGACTTGAACACGTTTCGGGCGCAACTGAATGTCCGGCTTGCGGAGTTCAACGAGAACGAGGACGGCTACACCTATTATATATCTTCCGGTGCGCGGAACTATTACCAAGCAACGGACGCAGCCAAATTGAAGGGATGCGAGAGCGTGACCATCAGCGTGACCTGTTCCGACGGGGTTACGCTCGGACAAGGCTCGACACAGTACAAGTGCCGCAAGTGCGGCAGCTCGTTGAATGCCCACACCAAGGAGTGCGCCATGCAGACCTCGGTGACGGAAAACGACCTCGACCTTTCGGAACTGGACGCGCTATTGAACGAGGCGAACAGCCAAGCGGCCAATATTGAAGCGCAAATCGGGGCATTGGAAAACGAGAACGCTGTCCTGCTGAAGAAAATCAGTACGGCGAGCATTGAGGATGCGGCGAATTACCGGCAGCAGTACAACGCGAACAAGACACGGATAGACCGTCTGAAAGGAGAACTCGCGGAATGGAAGAAGAAACAGTCCGACTATGCCCAAGCAAAGTCGGATGCCGCAGACGACAACAGCGTGGCGACGGATGACTATTACCGCATCCCTGCCATCATGCAGGACTGCAAGGCGGCATACGGTCTTACTTGGCAGGACGGCGGAGCATGGAACGGCTACTCGTATGTACGCAAGGCGACCATGCCGAATATCAACGGTATCATCACATTCAGGGCTACGGTCTCCATTGCCCGCAAGCCGAAATATTTTCTCGGCATAAAAATACACCGTACCATTATCCAAATCAAGTGGGAACTCACTTCGGAATATACGGACACACACGTCGCTGACGTGCTGACCCTTGATCCGGGACTTTCGGATGCGGAAAAGGCTAAACTGGTAAACGACCGGATAGCCGAAATCGCCCGTGAACATCCGTCCTGTAAAATCACGACGGAATACGCCCGCAGCGCACCGACGGAAGAAACGCCATCAGGCGACGTGTACCATCTGCTGTGGTCAAGCGACCGCCTTGAGATAGCGCGAGAGGTGGACAGCAGAATCACCAAGATATATGCCGACTTGGTATCGCTGGAAAAGATGATGCACTACAAGCGGAGCATCCTTGACGTGATGAAGGATGTGCAGCCCGGACTGGACACGGACGAAGGCCGTAGGCTGACACTCGTGGAGGAATGCCATGACCGCTGGGTGGAGAATGCACGGACGCTTCGGAGCGGCAACAGCAGGAATAGCAGAAAGGAGGTACGGCCATGAAACGTACCATACAGATTGCCGTCGTGCTGTTCGCCCTGCTGCCCGGTATCGCCAAGGCGCAGTGGACTTTCGATATAGTCTCCGTCGAAGCCTACATCAACGACCACAAGAAGCAGCGCAGCCTGCTGTTGGCTCGTAGCACCTTGGAGTACAGCAACAAGCTGTTGCACGAGTACAGCTGTAAAGAAATTGGGGACTATAAAGAGTTGAATATTGACCTTGACAAATACACCCGTGCGTTCGATGCCATCGACGTCATGTACCAGTCGTTGCGCACGGTGTTGAACGTCAAGAATACCTATACATCGGTCAGCGACCGTATCGGCGACTATAAATCGTTGTTGGAGGATTTCAATGCGAAGATCTTGAAACGTGGACGCATCGAATCCGCAGATACCCTGATTATCTCCATCAATGCGAGGGGGCTGAGGGCGATTGCCCGTGAGGGGGAACAGCTCTACAAGTCCGTGAGCGACCTCGTGCTGTATGCCACCGGAGCGGCAGCCTGCTCGACCTCCGACCTGCTGATGGTGTTGGAGGCCATCAACCGCTCATTGGACAACATCGAGCGGCATCTGAACCGGGCCTATTTCGAGACATGGCGGTACATTCAAGTGCGCATCGGCTATTGGAAAGCAAAGGTATATCGCTCCCGCACCATGCGGGAGATTCTCGATGACGCCTTCGGGCGTTGGCGCGGAGCCGGAAGACTGGATTATTAACGACAAAAAGAGAAGAATATGAACAGAAAACTATTACTCATGGCAGTGGCGGTCACCGTAACGACAGCCGTACACGCACAGTATGTAACGTACAACCATGATTCGCCGAAGCAGAATCAGGTAACGGTCATGGAAACCGGTACGGGCGCACTCTCGCCCGACCTCTATTATTCCGTGCTGCACAACAAATACAAGAAGTCGGCGGCGGCCAAAAACAAGCTCTCGTTCCGCACACTTGCCGGTATCAATCTCTACAACCAGGTGGACGAAGCGGAAGCCATTGATTCGGCTTTGGTCAAGCGGGCGAAGGTCGAGGCGTTGAACGTTGCCGACCGGCAGGCGGACATCGCGTGGCTTGCCGAGGGCGATAAGGTCAGCAGACAGATGGACCGGTTCCGGCGCAACATCGACCGTATTCTCCTGTCCGGCGGTACTCCGGCCGACAAGGAACGGTGGACGGAATACTACCACGTCTATCAGTGCGCCATCAACGCCACGAAAGACGCCTATATGCCAAACGCCCAGCGAAAGAAGGAGTATCTGCGCATCTACGAGGATGTGGCACGGCAGAACGAGATTTTAGTGAGCTACCTCGCCAAGCGTCAGAACGCAACGGCAACAAGCACACTGCTGAACGCAACGGACAACCGTACCCTGCATAAGGGCGGCATTGTCCGCAATGCCATGAGCCGGTGGCAGGAATCACGCCTTGCGGTGCGTGGCTCGCAATCGGGCGGCAACGGAAACGGCGAAGATGACAACGAGAGTGTAAACAGAGGGAAATAAAAAGACAGGGCTATGGCAAACGGAGATATACTTTCGGATTTCGGCATCAACCTGTTGGAGGAGGAAATAGATGATGTCATCTTTCAGACCAACGAGTTTCTGACGGACGCGACTTTTACCGGTGCGCAGGGTCCTTTTTGGTGGTTACTGGTGGTTAGCGCATTTTTCTCACTTTTACCATTCGCAAAACATTGACATTCAGCGACATTGTAAAACTTTGTATCGTGATACAAATCCCTGACGGGACAAAAACGGGACAAAACCACTGGAAAATAAAATCAAGAACGCTCTTTGTCGGACATCCCTTACCGTAGATACCTTTTCACGACGCAAAGGTACGATTTTGTCCCGTGAATACCAAGCATAACCCCATAAAATTACTACAAATATGCTGTCAAACAATACTTTCCGAGGAATTGGGCATTTTCAAGAAGATACATCAAATATCGGTACTCCATTTCTGCGATTGGGTGTAAAAGCCCTGTTAAAATCTGTTTTGCAGCTTTTGTACACTATGGCAACTTCACCGCTGTACAATGCACATCGGAAGTGTCCAAGCCGTTTGCCGGTTTTAGTGCTTCCAAATAGATGTTTAATCAACGTGTTATTCAAAAATGCGACATGGGACAATCGCCGGACAATGCGACAATGCAGACTTTGTACAATGCCATAAAATCGCTGATTTTCAAAGAATTAAATGATTATAATTCAGGCAATTATCCCATTCTAATTTATCCGAATTACAAATCAAACCATATACATTTGCGACCGAAATTGATTAACAAGACAATAAAATAGAACGATTATGACGGAAAACAGAAACTCGAAAATGAACCTCGAACAGGAACGCAGGATTATTGAACTCCAAGAACGGGTGAACCGATTGGAGAACCTTTGCTATGCGGCCAAGGATGTATTGAATCTGGAGGAAGCGGCAACCTTTCTCGGCATAGCCAAAAGCACTCTTTACAAGATGACACATGAGAACCACTTGCCCTATTTCAAGCCTTCGGGAAAACTCATCTTCTTTGAGAAGAAAGCCTTGCTTGATTGGGTGCGTGGCGCAAAGTCGAAGTCCGTTGACGAAATCAAGGAGGAAGCAGCCGCCAAGATTCAGGAAATGAACGAAAGGCAGTAAACCATTATCATTCACACTAAAATTAAAGTAAAATGGAAGAGAACAGAAATTTGGAACAGGCCGGAGCAGCTTCGATCGTTTCCACAGGGAAGAAGTACGAGAGTAGAAAACGTGAAACCAGCGGAAAGGATGTGTTGGCCATCCGCTCGTTTTTGGAAAGCCTGAGCGTTTACGAGGCGGACGCATTGCGCGTGAGCATCGCCATCGCTGACGGCAAGGCCACGGCAACAAACATTTCATCGGATGACCGCCTTGCGCTCAACCGCTATCTCAACAGCGGAAAGGACAACGAGCGTATGACTGCGGACAATGCGCAGGAACATCGGCTCAACCGTGCGTTTCAACTGTTGGAACGTGTGTCGGAGTTTTGCGACAAGCGGCAATTAGTCACGGTGAATAGGTCGTTGCTTTCCATCGCCGTGGACGCGACCGACATCAGCCGGGCAGTTACCTCACTTGACAAGCGTCCTGCATCGGGGCAACCGTTCCCTAATAATACTGGCACCAGCGGCGCAGGAAAGTAATTGTATGTAGATTGGAAAATCCAAGTGCCAATGTAAAATCAGACAAGTCTATGGCTGCATCCCGTTCCTTTTCTTCCCTTATTTCGGATTGGAACACTTTTTTGGACGGATGCTGCTTGTCGGCAATACAATTTTCCACTTAGGCATTACACAAAAGGATGAAGCCGTACAGGGTACAACGAAATACTAAACAGGCAATTCCGTACATACACTTGTACGGCTTCATTCCACTCTTACAGCAAAAGCATCACATTTATATCACACTTATAACAACAAAATTTTATGGACAAGGAAAAATACGGTTTCTTGCGCCCGACAGGGATTGAAACATTTGCGTTCATATTCTCCGCAGGAGCATTGCAATGGTTGCACGGGACAACAACGGATGATGACGGCAGGGAAATCGGCAACTTCACATTGTTTGGCGACCTCTTGGCAAGGATGGCTCTTGCGGACGGTACGGCCAAAGGTTTCCACAGACCGCTTATGCTTTCAGTCGGTCAGGCGCAGTATTCCGAGGAACTGCTTTCAACGCAATGGAATATGGGCAGGAAGCGCATCCGCCGCCTGTTGGACGAGTTGGAAAGGCTGGAACTCATAGACACCTACCGTTCAAGGGTTGCATCTGTGATGACATTCCCGTGCCTGTTGCAGTGGATGGCAAAGGATGGCAGCGTAGTTTCCAACCCGTTCATCCACAAACAAAGGGAAAGGACAGAACCGCTCTGAATGGCGGCAAACGGACTGATTGGCTGATTTCCCACTATTCCGTTGTCCCTCTATCCGGCAAACCATCCGGCGCATACAGGGCTTTCCAATGGCTAACGTAAGGGAGGAATGGCGTAAAGCGTCAGCGTTCAGTTGCGAGATATGCCGAGGTATTACCGCCTTCGGACGATATTACCACGACACTCTCTGGGCGGTCTGACAGCCCGTTGTCCTTGCCGCTCGCAGGCTCGCACCATCCCTTTTGTAGATACCGTTTTACGATTATTTCAGCGACATTAGTTATGGCACATAAAGAAGATACTTCCAAGCAGCAATCCGGACAGGAGAAGCCCGTTACAAGGCGTGACAAGGTGGTTGTCACCAAAGTCACGGAACAGGAGCTTGCACAAATCAAGAGTTCCGCCGACCAATGCGGTATGACACGCAGTGACTTCATCCGTGCAAGGGCACTCGGCTACAAACCAAGATTGAGGCTTTCCAATGCGGCATTGGATGGTTTGCGGCAGCTTGCGGCTTGCAGGACGGACATGGTGAACTTTGCCAATGCTTTGCATGGGTTAAGTGACAATGAGAAGATACGCCTTTTCCGCCAACAGCCGACCATGCTTGAATGGTACGAGAAAGTGGCGTATATCACGAACCGTGTCACCGACTTCTTGCAGTCCGCACAGACGGCCAACAGTTATCCGGCAGGGACAACAAATGAAGAAGCGAAGGAGGACGGAGCATGATAGCCAAGGCAAAGGCCGTAGCCCACGGTATAAGGGCGATGCTGTATGTGTCGGGTGAATCGAGAAACAAGAAACACCCCGAAAGGATTACCCGTATCTGTGACAACTTCATGTCGCAAGGCATGGACGCGACAGGCATTTTTACGGAAATGAAGTTCGCCGCGATGAACCACCCGAATATCAGGAACAATGTCATCCGCATGGAGATAAGCCCGGCGATGGAGCATACCAAGGACTTCACTTTGGAGGATTGGCAGCAACTGTGGCAGGATTTCGCCGCCGCTTTCGACATTCAGGAAATCCGCGACAAGTACGGCAAGGTAGTTTCCAGCAGGACGAACATATCAGGCAGCAAATCATCCGTGTGGCTGCATGAGGAATCTAAGAGTGGCATACCGCACCTTCATGCCATCATCAGCCGCGTGGACGAGGACGGGAACATCAACAATGACCATGCCATACACCTGCGCGCACAACGGGCGGCGGAAATGATTGCAAGGCAAAGGAGATGGACTACAGCCATGCACATACATGAAACGAACATACCCCAAGTAAGTACCGACTGTATGGAAGCCTTGCGCGAGCTTGACAGATGGTCATGGGACGGTTACAAGGAACGGCTTGCCGCCAAAGGTTACGAGCTATATCTGCGTAAGGATAAGAAAGATGTCATTCGTGGTTATGTGCTTCTTAAAGGTAACACGAAATTCAAGGCATCGGAACTTGGTAAGGGGCGCAATCTGACCGCATCACATATCAAGCAGACATGGGAGAAACTGCATCAAGACAAGGCGCAACAAGTCCGCACTGCTACCAAACAGCCTGTTTTACCGACGCCGTCCGTTCCCAATGGTACGCAACAAAAGCCACAGCCTGTTATACGGCAAAGTAATCCTATATTCGAGGGCTACACGACCTATAAGCCGAACAGCCAACCTACGGAGTTTGATTATGACGGCAAGGCCTACAAGCGTTATCTCCCTGACAAGGTGCTTGACTTCTTCAATGATGAGTTCGACTACCGGGAACTGGCCAACTGGCAGGATTTGCAGAACTTGGCTATGGCTTACTTCACCCTTATAGCATCCCCCTATGAGGTGACATCAGGTGGAGGTGGTGGCGGCTCTCAGTCAGACCTCAAATGGGGACGCGACCCGAAAGAGGATGAGATTGAGTTTGCCCGAAGATGTGCACAAGCCGCTTCAAACAGAATCGGCAGACATCCCAAAGGCGGAATAAAACGCAAATGACAAACCTAAAAAACAGTAATGCAATGAAACAACCCGATACGGCGGCTCTCCGTGAGAGGCTTGCCAATTATACACCCGAAGATGAGTTGGAACAGGACAGGCAGGAACTTGAAGGACTGCTTCAGGAAATCAACTGCCAACTAATCGAATTTCGCAATCTGCTGAAAGAAATCAATGCGCTCAAGGAAGAGTTGTATGACATACACGGCAGCTTGAAGCATACCGCCCAACGTGAACGAACTGCCTTCAATGCCTTGGTTGCGGCAAAGGACAGTGCGGACAATATCGTGGACGGCATCAACCGTGCCATTGTCAAGGCGGAACAGCACACCGTCATCCATGCCAAAATCGGCACCGATGAACTGGCGAAAGTACATCAATGCACAGCCAAACACATCAAGGCCGAAGAAGAGCTGTTGGAGAAGCACAGCATCAAAATGGCCAAACACCTCCAAAGCAATGAAGGCATTTGGCTTTCCAACCGTTGGCTAATACTCGTTGTGATAGTTTTGGCTATCAGTTATCTCGCCGTAATCTTATGGGCTATATTCAGAAGATGAATACAACTTCTACTTTCCCAATGATTTGAACATTTTGGAAATGCAACGTTTCTTTTGTTCCATGTTAGGATGGACGTAAAGGTTGAGCGTGGTTGAAATGTTGGAGTGACCCAACAATACGCTGACAGTTTTATAGTCGCATCCGGCTTCAATGCAACGGGTGGCAAAGCTATGACGTAAGCCGTGATATTTCAGTTTGGGGATGTCGAGCTTCACCATCAAACCATTGTAATAGTTGCGATATGTGCGTGGCTCTGTTGGACGTTCATCGTTGGTAAGCACATAGAAATCTTCATTGACTACCTTTTTCAACGGTTTAATCATAGCCAACAATTCCTTGCTCATAGGAATTTCGCGGCAGGAGTTTTTGGTTTTAGGCGTGTTGATGATAAGTTCTGTATGCTTTTTCTCTCCCTCAATGATATAGATGCGCTCAATGGTGCGACTTACTGTTATTGTGCCGTCCGTTACATTGATGTCGCTCCACTTCAATGCGCAAATTTCTCCGATGCGCAGCCCGGTACTAAGACTGATATAGATGCCAAGCCCGGTAAAAGTGAAGTGACTTTGGATGTAGTTCAGAATCTTTCGGTGATTGGCAACAGACAGCACTTCCAGTTCCTTGTTGGTGGAGGTCGTGGGGTACTTTATATCCCATTCATAATAGGTCATCCACTCATTTTTGACCCCAAATTTCATTACCATTTTAAGGACTATCAGAATGTCCTTGACTGTTTTAACGCTCAAACCACGTTCCAACTTTTGCAAGACGAAAGCCTGCACCTCCTGTTCGTGAAGCGAATCACCATCTCCGAAATAAGGAAGAACGTGGTTCTCCAAGATTAACACATAAGCCGCCATCGTGGACTGCTTCACATAAGGGCGCTTGTATTCTTTCCAAGCCGCCGCAATTTCTCTAACTGTTTTATGAATCATGATTTCTAAATCAATAGTTCGTTAAAAATTCTCCACGCCTAAGCGGCTCTGGCAGTAAATA
>ENA-OPXQ01000183-OPXQ01000183.1-human-gut-metagenome-genome-assembly--contig:-NODE-183-length-41266-cov-5.194511_pt1 | contig 41266 bp, 49 predicted proteins | sample MGYA00241769_ERZ502042 | MGnify/ENA primary metagenome ERZ502042 (study PRJEB25962, sample SAMEA2041934) | human gut metagenome | biome: human gut; feature: human-associated habitat; material: faeces...
CTGAAATAGCGTGACGTACACGATAATACACGAATACCGCACTAAAGGGTGCGGTATTCTTTTTTCGAGTGTATATGAAATACACACAGAAAGGAGAATCACATATGAGCAAAAAGAAAACAACAGTCATGATTGTAATGTTATTTATCGCAGAATTATTTGTTATGATAACACGAAACAGCTTAATAAATGAGTTGCCAGACAATGATGACAATTAAGACAGGGGGAAATAAATTATGACTGTCGGCGATATTATTTATAATGACAATTTTGACTTTAATGCCAATTATGCCATTTACAAATGTAAACCAGATATGTGTTGGCACGAAACCGAACCATTTTTCAGCACATCAAAAGACGGCTATGATAAGCCACTTAATGCTATCTTAAATATGCCAGTTAAATACTTGACGATAAATGATAACGTGCTTATCATAGAAGTACCAGACACAACAGAAAACAAAGATTAGAAAGGACTAAAATACATGGGCATAACAAGCTACGAAAAACAGTATATGGATATTCTCATGAAAATTTATCATGATGGATATGAAGATGGAGTAAATAAACGAACAGGATTATCTACAAAACGATTGCCGGGACAAATCATTAGTGTAGATGTGGAAAAAGAGTTTCCAATCTTAAAATCCAAATTTGTTGCAGGAAAAACATCCTTACGTGAAATTCTTTGGATTTGGCAGCAGATGTCTAATAACATCCATGACTTAAAAGCAAAAATTTGGGATGAATGGGCAGATGAAAATGGTTCTATTGGAAAAGCATACGGCGCTCAAATTGCCAAACCTGTTTGCATTTACGCAGACCCCGTAAACAAAAGAGACTTTAGAGCTTACGAAAATCAGACACAGTTTGTATTGGAATATCTTCGTGAATTTCCAACTGGACGCTGGGCAAACGTTACACTCTGGAACGTAGATGACTTATCTGCAATGAAATTAGTACCATGCTGTCACACAACAACATGGAACTTAGACGGTGGACGTTTAAATTGTGTACTGAATCAGCGTTCAGGTGACATGCCTTATGGTGTGCCATTTAATACCACACAATACGCCGAACTTATGATTTTATTTGCCAGAGATTTAGGCGTAAAACCGGGTATCTTAACACACATCATCGCAGATGCACACATCTACGAAAATCAGATGGAAGGTGTTGAAACACAAATTCAGAATTATATGCTCTTATGCTCTGCCGAACTTGGCAGTAGATATAAGACATTAACATTAAAACACTTAAGTACCTTTGCAGATGATGACAAAGCATCTGTAAAAATCAAAGATGACTTTGACCTCATCGTAGATACCATCAATTGCAATCCAAAGTTTGTTGTAAATTCTGAATCTACATCATTCTGGGATGTAAAACCGGAAGATTGTATCATTGAAGATTACAAAAACTTAGGCAAGATTTCTTTTGGAGATATTGCTGTATAACACAAGCATGTAAACATGCAATCCATTACGGCATAGGCATTTTGTCTATGCCGTAATTATTACACAAGAAAGGAACAATACACTATGCTTCACATTTCAAATATTAAGTGGGACGTTACTGACGGCGCAGAAGACATGACAAAAAAAGAAATAAAAAAGATACTGGCAACATTACCTAAAAGCGTCGATATTGATAAAAAAGACTTAGATAAATATGATATTCAGAAAGACTCTGACTGGGACGAAATCATAGACGCAGCAGGTGATTATCTGTCTGATACCTACGGCTTTTGTCATTATTCATTTGACATTGTTGACGATTCTGCTTCAACAAGCACATCTGAATAAAGATAGACATTGCATCAAAAAGAGTCATATATTATGACTCTTTTTTTTACACCAAATACACACAACAACGAGTGTATAGACAAAAACAAATCAAAGGGGAATAAACAATTGAAAACGAATGAACTAGAATTAATAGCTGAAAATATTATTCGTACACTAAAAGACAACAATGTTGCAATCCAGAGATATGACTCTGCAACAACATCATCAATTTATCTGAAACTTGACTATGGAGTTGCATTTTCTATTCGGATTAGCAATCACAAAGGCAAAAAACATCTAAAATACAGATACAATGTATTATTAGATGAACCATCACATTACGACGCAATAGCACAGCGATATTATTACAATCAGACCGATGTAAATATGATGTTGAATCATATTCTGAGTGAACGACAACGTAAAATTTCAAAATATGGTATTACCAATTACAAGAATTTTATGATAAACAATCAAAAATCACATGCAAAAGACAAACGTGGATTTTGGAATCAGTCTAAACTAATATGTAAAGGCTTATTATCGTGAATATCACAAACTATAGAAAGGAAAATCATTATGGGAAGCTGGAATGAAACCTGTATGCTCAGTCATCTCCCAATACTATTTGGAGATAACATAAAAGTCATTATCCTCATCAAAAAACACAATACACCATGTGCTGAAAATGTTTATTTCAATGACGGATATACACCACTTACATTTCCATTTGATGCCACATATGACGACTACGGCGGAATTGCAAATGCAATCTTACCAGACTATGCATTAAAACAGTTACAATCTGCAAACCTATTTATAAGCAAACAGAACCCTTACAAATTCACCACAGTTGCACAATTAATTGATGACATCAATGAAGATTGCATCTATCTAAAACACGACAACGAATTCCTCAAACTGGAATGTGTCTATATTCATAAAGAACTTTATGATACGTTAATCAACCGAATGGCTATTCGTAAACCATATCATATGGATAAAACACTTTATGAATTATACAAAGAGCAATACAATGCCGTAAAAGATAAATGGCTTGCACTTATGAATGATAAAAAAGCTTCAACATTTGAGAAAGTCACTACACAATTCACGATTGAATTCACATTTGAAACTCAATATTATGGAGATTATGGATTTCTCAAAACTATCATTCGTAACGGTTTTATCAAGCCAGATACCATCGACGATTTCATCGACGCTGTGTGCAAATACAGACTGTTTACAAACGCACTATCAGAAGGTCGTATTGGATTTATCACACGATGTGGTACAGGTAGCCAAAGCTGCAGCATTTTCACACAGAAAATAATTGCTGAATTTATCTTGAAAGAATCACAACGTACAACAGAAGACGGTGACCCAATCTATGATGCCGAAGAAACACTCTTCTGGTATCACCAACCACAGCAACCATAATCGTTTGAATAGAAAGGCTGACACATTATGGAACCCAATTTACAAACGGCTTTAACCTCAGTTATCGAACAATACAACCACTGTAAACTTGACTGCAACATTTCGTTTCATACAACATGGTTGTATTGCCATGATAACAACACCGAATTTCGTTACTGCATTCTTGCAGGAAAAATTATCGTATCGCGTATTTGCTTCGCAAACAGACGAAGCGGCTGCATGACCGCCTGTTTTAAAACATTAAAACAATTTGCTGATACATTAGGTTATTCCACAATTCAGATACAATCCGTGCTAACCTACGAAATGCAACAATGGTGTTTAAAACACAACTTCATCCCTGATGTATACAACATGTTTATTCAAGATGAACAGGGTCGCAATGTTATCACCGGTAATTACGAACTCACATTACCAAATAACCCATGAAAGGAATTCATATATTATGCCAAATTCTTACAATATATTGCTTGTTGGTGGAACCTTCAGCAATACTGCAAACCCAGACGGCTCTTACGGAGCCGTATCCGGCGTTTTAAGACATGTTTATAACGCACTGAACAATTATCCTAACTTCACAGTAAAATACGTAAATGGTGGCAAATACGACATTTTAAAGACACTCCTTACATCTACACCACAATACGATTTCGTATTCTGGTGGGCAAACGTAAATAACTCTCTTGAAAAAATGAGAAATGTCAAAGAAATTGCACCACGCACCATGCTCATTTCATCCAAACGAAATGACAATCAGAAATACAGCTTTCAAGAACTGATTCAGCGAAGTCTTGCATTGAAATCCAATCTTACATTTGAATTTCGTAAAACGAATACCGGACTGTTCAACATGATGATTTTCGACCCTCTCGGTACAGTATGGTACGACGGAACAGATATCAGCAAAGCTATTGACAACTGTGTCAAACGTATGCTGTTTCTCAAAGCTATGACAAGACAGAATACCGTTCAGGACACCGATGACAAAACACTTATCATGAAATGGTATTTCGACCAGTTCAAACAGCCGGAATATCAGTCTGATAAAACGATTCCAATTCCTGATGAACAGGACTTCGTCAACGTTGTAAGAACCTATGCAAAAGAATTCCAGAAATTCATGCCGACAAACTGTAAAACAGAACGTTTTATCGGCAATGCATCTCTTCGCAAACTGCCGCCACAGATAGGCAGATGTGGAAAAGGAATGCCGAGTTTTCGAGGTTCTGACAACATCATTTTCGTATCAAAACGAAATATTGACAAGCAATTCATCGAACTTGACAACTTTGTTCCTGTCTGGCTCGATAACAACAAACTCATGTACAGCGGTCCAGATAAACCATCCATTGATACACCTGTACAAGTCAGATTATATCAGACGCTTGACCACATAAATTATATTCTTCACAGCCACTGCTATATCAAAAATGCACCTTTTACCACCACTGCAATACCATGTGGTGCAATCGAAGAATATGACGAAATCATGAAACTGCTGAATGACTCACAGATTGATACACACAGAAATCAGTATGTTATCAACCTTATCGGTCACGGCAGCATTATCATGTGGAATGATATGCAACAGTTTCATGAAGACATCGAACCAAAACTTGCATATTACAAACGTAACACACCAGAATATATGTCATAATCACTATCTACCCAGAAAGGACAGAACATCATGTTTAAACGTAATATCAACAATCGCAGGGCTACGTATATCACTGAATGGGATGACGGCAGAACTGTCTTAGAATCACCATGTATCGTAGACCTCATATCACACGAAATCATCCACATCGGAAATCGCAGCATTGTTCAGAGCGAATATGCACCATCCGAATTAGATGACAACATCGAAATTCTGGACAAGCAGTATGTTCAGTTTAAAGACGGAACCATTGCTGATGTTGTTAATTATGATGAAGATTGGTCATTCAAAAACAAAAATGGTATTGCACCATTTTATATTAGATGAATTTATCCGATAAATGCACAGTTTTTGAATCAATTCAATTTACATCCTCTAACAAAAGATGTATACTGAGAAAGGCGTTAATTTTTATGAAGATAAAAGACTTCTTACAAAACTTTGTTGGTCAAAGCACAGGTACTCGTATCGAAGTCTATGACAAACACAGTTTTAAAACATATCAATTTCATCATATACAAGAAATAATAGACCGTTTGGGTTATTACTCTGTAAAAGAATGGACCATTTGTGACAACATTCTAAAAATTACTATCCAGACACAGTTCTAAAAATATCATTCATATCTGCAAATAAGACTGCGAGTTTTCGCCACACTTTTATACAAAAAAGAGGATATAATATATGGCGAAATCAAAACGCATTGCACAAATAGTAATTACCGGATTATCTTTATGTATTCTAACAATTGCATCACAAAAATATACAAATGCAAGTAAAAACGATACAGCCGTAAAGACTGTAATTGATACACAAACCAAATCACAGACAATCATCATGCCTGAGGATTACAAAAACATGTTTAGTTTTTATATGCCTGCTGCCAACCCTATTGCAAACATTAAGGACAATACAGACCAGACGTCTGAAAATATCACAGAAATTACAGAACAGACAGATAACAACATTACAGAACAGGCTGATACAGAAACAGATACTGCCGATACATCTGCAACAGATGTCACAACCGATACACAGTCAGATGAATTGCAATCTACAGAATCAAATGAACCAACGAAACCGACAGCACCACAAGAACCTGCAACATCTGGTATCTGTGAAAAAGACGGATGTGTCGATGACCATTGGATTTCTGATATCAATGCACAACTTGCCATGATTCCATCTAATTTGATAACTGAATTTCAGAATGACGGATGGCATATTTATTGTACAGATATGGACATCGATGCTATTTATTACAATGGTCAATTTGGTGCAGTTATGGGCACTACAAATTATGATGAACACAGAATTTTAATCGAAAATAGACGAGTTGCTGTTACAGATGCCGCCATCCACGAGATGGGACATTGGCTTGATTGGCACAATGGAACAGTTACAAATTCTGATGAATTCATGAATATCTATTACACTGAAACAGATATTTTTAAAAGCACATTCCATATGACATGCTATTATGACCAGAAAGAATTATTTGCAGAAGCATTCTGGAAATATCTCACAGATAATCAACAATTAGCAAACAGTTGTCCAAAGTTATATGACTTCATAGCACGATATATTTAACAACAAAAAAAAAGTACCTCTCATAGAGCAATGTCATTAGTAGAAATTAAAGGAGAATTATAATGAGTAAATTTATTGATATTAACACATTTGAAATTAAAGATAATTACTTTGAAGTAGATGACAATATTGCAGAAGCTATCTCTCTTCTGAATAAGAAAGGTTACAAAACTCGTAACTGTTGTGAAGGACATTTGTTTCTTGAAGAGTTCGCTGTGGGCGGTGATGAAACTGTTGATGATGAATGGGAAACAAACTGTGAAGTCGAGGAAGGTTATGTAGAATTTGATAGTTCTATTACTATCACTTCCGTTCCTAATGGATGGACTTTGTGTGATAGAAGCGATATTGAAGACACACAGACAATTTACTTTGAATACCCTGTGATAAAGAGTCTAAAGGATATTAAAGTAAAAGATTCAGAGAATGTAAAAAATCAGTTTGCTCAGGAACGTACAAGTGGAATGAACTCGTTGCTTAAATGGGTAAACGAACTTCCAAAGCTTAATTAAAGGAAAGGATAATTTATAAGAAATTAGCGTAAAACCCATTATCTTTAGATGATGGGATATAAGCAATAAGAAATTATATATTTTTACTTGTAAATACTATTATTTTAGTAAAATATGTGATATAATAAATATATAGATATATGTATCAATGTCTTAATGCTGATGTAAATGGTGCATTAAATATTTTACGTAAAAGTAATGTTGTGTCCCTTGCAGGACTATACAGTAGAGGTGTAGTGGACACACCTGTAAGAATAAGGATTGCCTAGCAATAGGTGGAAACTTAAATATCAAACTTCTTAAAAAGAGTTGTTAGACTCTCTGAAGCCCATTACCTTTAGGTGATGGGCAGTTCACTTGTACAAAAATCATTTTTTTCATCTTGGTTTAGTAATACGAAAATTTTCAACCCAAATGTATAATGAAAGATATTTATTAAAAACTTTTATGAATTTTTGCAGATTCAATAAATATCTTGACCATATGTATTATGTAACAAGCAAAGAGAAGATTCATCACAAGGAGGAAATCAAGATGAACGAAGAATTAAGACAGTTGGTAGAAGCTAACACAAACGAAATCAATGCTCTCAAGGAACAGTACAAAGGAATTAGTCCATTGCTTCACGAGCTGAATTATGAAATCTTTGAGATTATTGATGAACTGGATGTAGAAAATAACAAAGAGTTGTTTGAACATCTGATTAAAGTATCAAGAATGGCTGATATTCTTGAAGAAAGACTTCGTGGTAAGAATGGCGAAATGATTGAAAGAGATACTATAAAATATCTTTTTAGTAAATTAGAGTCTAATATCTCAAATGGAACATTTTCTGCTATCTTCTGTAAGGATGACGACAAACCTGTTATCAGCAAGAACGATGTCAAAAAAGCTATCAAAGATACTTTAGAAGAAGCGAATTACATCGCATAAAGTAAAATAAAAAACCACTCGGCACTTTTGATATTATCTCGGTGTCGGGTGATTTTTATTATTTTTGTCTTAACTTAATAACATTGTCTCTATGAGAGGTATTTCCACATCTTTTCTAAGCTGTTCACGTTCTTCATTGGTCATCATCATAGCATTCTCATCAAAATCAAATTCTCCAAATAATACATGTTTCTTTGCTTCCTCAAAAGACCCATAAAGAAAATTGAACTGAGACTTATCTAACTTAAACACTTCAATTATTTGAATCGCATCTCTTGCATTGTCAACATTATAACCCATACGATACAACTGAACAACAATATCCATCATTTTAGACCTCCCGGTCTTTTTATATTTTGGCATATTTACTCTCGGCACTGGCATATTCAACAACACCTCATTTTACTATTTTTCGTATTCGTCTCCAGTAGTTTCTTCTTGCATCAGATGTCCAAACTTCATTTCTAGTTGTTCCATCCTAGACAGACCCTTTAAATCCTTTTCATCATAGTGCTTCTGTAAAGGAACCTTTACAAGCTTATTCTCCGTACCAAAATTCCTTTGTCTAGCTTCTTCATACGTTCTCTCATATATTTTCTCAGATTCCGCCTTACCTTTACTTACAAGCTCTGCATATCGGTCTTCTATTACACGCTCATATGACAAATCCATATCTTTTAACGCCTGATACTGTTCCAGCCATTCAGGATGTAATTTAAGATTAATAGCAGCAATACATTTATCCTTTTCCAAAGAGTCATGCAAAGACAGATATACGTCATGTGCATCTTTATGCTTCTGCATATATTGCTTTACAACATCCTGCGTATGTTCACTACCAACATGATATTCACGGTCTTTTATAAACGATGTATCATAAGCTTCATCAAAAGCATCTTCCACTTCTTGCAAGGATGTAAATGGTGTTGACTGTTCAACAAAATAAGATGAAGTCATCATCTTATTATTCACAATATTCAAAATAATACGTTCATGCTCTTTTGTATCAATGTATGGAAATTCATCACAAAGATATTCATATGCATTATGAATACCTTCTTTTTCAGCTTGTATTTCACTAGCATTTACTCGATAATTACCATTATCATTAAAATAATAATCATAATTACCTGCACAAGCAATCTCTTGTATTAACTGCTTTTTCGAAATTTCATCTAATTGCTCCTGCCTAAAAATATAATTTTTTTGCTGAACATGTGTAGACTCATGATACATATTTAAAACAACCCTTACAAAATCTTCATCATGAACTCTTTTTTGTAAAAAAGAACGCAATCCATTTCCACTTGTAAACTCAGACACACCAATCATGGACTTTGTAGCAAAACCTTTATTATCATAATAAGTATTGCCCTCTAAAATAGACATGTCTTCTTTCAATCTAAATGGTACACCATTTTCTTGTGATAATTCAGTCGCTAATACATTTAATTTGTACACAGCATCCTTCTTATCTAATTTTAATGTGTTACCCATAATTTACCTTCCTTCACAGCTTCATCAAGTTCCTGACACTCTTCTTTCGTAGCAAACGCAGAATATTCATTTATATCAAACTTTCCTGCATTTACATACTGTTTAAATTTATCATACGAACCATATGGAAAATCAAATTGTGACTTATCTAAATTGAACATATCAATAACACAAATCACACTTCTAGCATCATCAACGTCATATCCCATACCCCTTAAAATATACATCACATGATGTAATTTTATAACTTCATCAGGCGACTTATGTCTCATTCTCTTTACTTTTGGTACTGGCATATCTAATAACCTCTCTTTCAAATTATAGTTTATTCTGCATCATTATTTGAACCGTCTTTATTCAAATCATCCTCATCATCAACTTCTTCATAATCTGGTTCATACTCAGCATATTCTCTGTCACTTATATATGCTTTGGCTTCAGCTACGACTTCATCATATGTTTTATTTCTCAATTCTGCTTCCATCATTCTACACATTCTAGTAGCAAATTCTGTCTGAGACTCCTGTGTGTGAGATGTCTGTGAATCATTATCCCATACATCAGAATTTACACTTTCATTTATATCAGTTGGTATAAACTCATCATCTTTCCACTCTGATGCAACGTTTTCTTCTGACTCCATAGGTTCTTCCAACACAACAGACGTCTCGTCCTTTACCTCTGTGTGAGGTGTGTGAGAATATGTGTGTGGTTCTGATACATCCACTGTCGGCACAAAAATAGCAATATCATCCTGTACATCATATTTCTCCCGCATTGCGTCCTCATCTGGTACAACAGATATACCATTCTTTGTATACACCATACCCGCAATTACAGGTACATATACTTTTAAATCTTTTGCTGTCTTATAAATTGGCACAACAGGTGTCAATCCGTCTGCATTCGCAGCTACACGCGCCGCCAATTTTGAATCCTCATCATCAGAATATTCATCCAGTGAAGACTCATGTAAAATCAACCGCGGTCTTTTTGTGTGAGACTTTGCTGTGTGTGAAACAACATCATCTTCTGTCATTGCCTGTTGCGTCCACTGCTGTAAATCTGACTCTTCTTTTGCCAATGCATCACGCATATCAGATTCATCGTCTTTCGTATTTACATTCTGGTTATTTAATACATCCTGTGTTTTTACAACATTACGTTTACTGAAATCATAATCAGGCTTATTTAAAACAGACATCGTAGCCTTAAACACGTATACAGGCATCTCAAAACATCCACGTGAAAATAAATCTTCACGTAACATTCCACGAACACCATACGCTGTACCATTATTGTGTAAATTATGAATTTCTATCACTTCGCCATTACATAATGCTCTACATTCATCATCTGTCAATCTATGTTCTCGAAATTGACGGTCTATCATAATTGGTTTATTCTGAAATACGCCCTGATAATATTCTTTTTCTTTTACAGGCTTTTGATTACCAAGTGACAAATATCTTGGACCTGATATAAACATAATAAAAATCACCTCTATAATTCTACTGATATATGAAATAATTATACCAAAATACATATAAAAACACAATAAAAACAATACACACAACGAGTGCATATACATAGTCTAATAACAATTATCTATCAGAAAGGATAAAAACATTATGTCAAAAATTATCACACTTACACCTGAACAGGTAAAAGCACATCCACTAATCAGAAAAAAGGGAAATAAAGACATACCAATTCTCTTTTATGATTTCCTTGCCGAGCACGAACATATTCCAGAAAATACTATGATTCAGTGTACACATGTTAATATTGCTAAAAATATTCAAGATGCATGGTACAATTATGTACAGGAACAGGAATTAATGTCAGAGTATGAATTTACAAATGTTCTTTTATGGAAGGGACCAAAAGCTGTAGATTATTTAGACGATAATACTGTCGAACTTAAAGACGACTGGTATATCATGAAAGACAACAAAAACAGGTTTAGACCCATCGTACCAAACTTTATAGCTAATTCGTGAACTGCCCATCACCAAAAAATGGTAAATTTTTATAAAAAATAAGCATAAAACCCATTACCTTTAAGTAATGGGTAGTTCACTGAAGGAGTGTCAATTATGACAAAAATACCAAGATATCTATATCATCTTACCGATGGTATCAACATACAAAATATCCTAAAAACAGGCTTAGAACCCCGTATTGGAGTTCATAGTCAGTTTGTAGAAGAAACTGAGAAACAAATTTATCTGTCTGATTATGATAGTTTGCCGTATTGGAAAATCTTTTTCGCAAAAACAGCAATATTACGTATTGATACAGAAAAACTAGATAAAACAGCATTTACTGTATTCAATTATGACTATTACAGCGAATATATCTATACAAAAATGATACCGTATGATGCTATATCTATCACCATACAATCTTATCAGACATTAACAGAACAACAATTGCTGGATTTCAAACTCAGCATTTTAGATACGGTGTCAAATATATCGCTCTTATTTGCCAAATATATCACTTATTTAGATGAATATCCAGAAGATGCACTTGAGGACTTAAATGAATGTCTATACTTAATCAAAATCTTTAAGTATTATACAACCTGCATTGATTTATCTGATATACCAAGCAAGCCACTCATCAAACATCTAAAATACATTGGCAATAATGGTATGTACACTTTTTGTGACCACTACGAATGTGGAAATTTTGATGGTGATAAACACAGACCACGGTTATGGCAAATGTTAGGCAAACATGACCTTGCTACAGATGAAACAAAATGGTTATACGATTATTTAAAAACCACATTTCCAAGACGATTATTTATCGAAACAGGCGGCTGGACAGGTTAGAAAGGATATGAGTATCATGAAAAATTCGATTATCTTTATGGACATAGACGGTGTCATCAATAATTATCTATATTGCGAACGCATGAAAAACGAACCAAAAAATCCAAATTTGCCGCTTCTTACTGAAATGGATTTAAGCATGATGAAACGAATTGTTCGACTTGCAACAGAAACAAATTCTGATATTGTTCTTTCATCTTCATGGAAAGCTGTTTGGAATTATAAAAAAGCAGATATTGGCAAAGACAATATGCAAAAAATGTTTGACTACGTTGGTATTCACATTATTGATACCACACCTGATTTAAAAGGTGGTCGTGCAAAAGAAATCAAACAATGGTTAGATGAACATCCAACAGTAACTCATTTCGTATCGCTTGACGACGATTACCCTGAATCATATTACAAAAAAGCCGGAATTCCAAATCATACCATACACACAAAATACTGGTGTATTGACGAATCACAAGGTGGTTTTCAGGAAAAACACTACCAGAAAGCACTCGAAATTCTAAAAACAGAATACAAAACAGATGTATAGAGCCATTGGTTCTGCACATCTGCTTTTTTTAAATATTTCATCTTCTAATATTCGCTGGGCAAAAATGAAACGAATGACCAAAAAAATTTACACACAATACACATAACAATACAACGGGTGCTATAGTATAATTATAATCACAAAAACATATATGAGAATAATAGAAAGGATTGATATATTATGTTATACGTAACAGGAGATACACACGGTGATTGGATGTCAAGACTCAACACCGATGCTTTTCCAGAACAAAAAACCATGACGAAAAACGATTATGTCTTAGTATTAGGTGACTTTGGATACTGGCATGATACAAAATCAGAACGCTATAACCTGAAATGGTTGGAAAACAAACCGTTCACAACACTTTTTGTATCCGGTAATCATGAAAACTATGACCGATTAAAAGAACTTCCTGTCGAAGAATGGCATGGTGGTAAAATCCAGAAACTCAATGATTCAGTTTACCATCTCATGCGTGGACAAGTTTTTGAACTTCCTCTCAATGATGAAATAACAAGAACATTCTTCACCTTCGGTGGTGCCAGCTCCCATGACATTTCTGACGGCATTCTTGAACCTAATGACCCTAGAGTCAAATCATGGTCAAAAGACTACACCAAATTCTTCCGTGTAAATCACGTCAGTTGGTGGAAAGAAGAATTGCCAACCGAAGAAGAAATGCAGGAAGGTCTTAATAATCTAAAACGATATGACAACAAAGTTGACTATATCATTACACATTCACCATATTCATCATTACTTCGACAAATGGACGGCGGTACACACTTATATGAAACAGACTGTCTGACTGATTATTTACAAACAATCAAACAGACTGTTGACTATAAACACTGGCTGTTTGGTCACATGCATGTAAACAAGACATTCCAATGGGAACGTAGTTCCTGCTTATACGAACAAATCATCAGATTGTTCTAAACACTACGCAGTCATATATGCATATATGACTGCGTATTTTCCGTTTTAAGACACTTTAAATCAATTAGGAGGTACCGTCGTGTCAAATAAATTGAAAAAAGGTCAAAAATTCAATATGTTGACCGTAATCAAACCTGTAAAAGTATATAAAGCCGACGGTATTCACTATACAACACAATATCTATGTAGATGCGATTGTGGGAATATCATCACTGTCAGAAAATCAAATCTGACACGTAAAGAATCTCCCACAAAATCCTGTGGCTGTCTAAATGACAAAAATCGTCGAAGCAAAATCGATGACCTGAAAGACCAACAATTCGGTAAATTACATGTTCTATATCGAGCCGCTGATTATATCGCACCAAAGACCAAAGCACATCGTGTACAATGGCACTGTCGATGTGAATGCGGTACTGAAAAAGATATTGATGCAACTGTTCTCAAGTCAGGAAAAGTTATATCATGTGGCTGTCATGCTGCACAGATTGCACATGATAACCACTATCTTGACCTGAAAGACCAAAAATTTGGCAAACTCACTGTCATTGCACCAGCACCACCACGTATCATACAAAACAAAAATCACATACGCCGTATCATGCAATGGTATTGCAAATGTGACTGCGGTAATACACGTATTGCCAGTACCAATGATTTACGAAATGGAGATGCACATTCCTGTGGCTGCGACAGCCTACAATCACTTCGTAAACAAGACATCATGAATAAAACCGTCATCGCATACAATGGACTTGCCATGCGATGTATCGAATATCACAATACCGATAACATTGATATTCAGTTCGAAGACAATACGATTGTTACAAACATTCGAAGCAAACACTTCGAAGAAGGCAACGTAAGACATCCGGCATTTACCAAAAAGCTAAATGCACCACAGTTCCATGATTATAAAAATCTGAAACCAGCATTCCGCTTTCAGGAACATCAGTACTATTACTGCATCACACCGGATAACAAAACAAGTATTGTCAAAATTCAAGACATGATTGATAAGACACCAACCAATCCATTTATAGGACAAATGCATATGAATCCAGACGGATTGTGGATGACTATTAGCGACCAGACTGACGATAAACTTCATATCATCTTTGAAGACGGTACAAAACTGGATAATATCTCGATTATCCAATGGACAAAAAATACAATTCATCACCCCATGTTTTCAGCAAAATCAACATGTGATGATTTCTACGGATTCAAAAACTTATCACCTGCTTTTGTTACGTCAGATGTACACTATTACTACTGTACACCACAAAATCAAAAGACAACAATCATGTCTTTACAGGAAATGCTTTTTGAAGCTGGAAAGATTCAAGAATAGGAGAAACTTATTACTATGAACTCATTAATATCAAAATTACGAACAGATACTTATTTGGATGCAAAACGTATCCTTGCAGAGAAAAACAACTATGTCATCATTCGTCCAACCGGATTCGGAAAAACAGGAATTCTGACAAAGTTCATCGATGACTATACAAACATTCTGTATTTATATCCATCAGATGTTGTAAGACAAGCAGTTCTTCGTTTCTATTATCAGAATGATATTCCTGATGATGAAACCATCGATAATGTCAAATTCATGACATACACAAAACTTGCCATGATGAAAAAGTCTGACATTCTCAATCTTCCTCAGTATGACTGCATCATCCTTGATGAATGTCATAAGGTTGGAGCCGCTAAGACATGCAATAAACTTGACATGCTTCTTGACTCTCAAAAAGAAACACACACATTTCATCTTATCGGTGCTACTGCAACACCCGACCGTATGGACTCAGTAGATGAAATTTCAAGATACTTTGACTCAAATGAATGTTTTGAATACAATCTTCACAACGCTTTTCAGGATAAAGTGCTTCAAAGACCATATTACTTCTTCTGTAAATATGCAGATACAGACAATCTTGAAAAAATGGTCAAAGACCTTACCGACAGTGAACTCAGGAAAATCTACAAAAAGAAAAGCGAAATTGCACTCCGAAATGATTTGAGTGCCCGTATGATTGAAATGGCAGACATGTTCAACATGGAAAATGTTGTTTACAATATCTGCGAAAAATACGCACCGTCAACAGAATACATGAAATTCGTATGCTTCTTCAGCTCTTTTGATTCCATTAAAACCAATGGTCCAAAAGTTAAAGAATGGTTCTCTAAAGCATATCCGAAACATAAGGTCAACACATTGGAAATCACATCAGAGACTGCAGATACACACGCAAACGTCCATAAACTTCATCATATGAAGGCAACATCAAATAAGATTGACCTCATTTTTACATGTGACATGATGAACATGGGATATCACGTAGACGATTTGACTGGAATTATCATGTACCGTGGTACAAAATCAGGTACTGTTTATATTCAGCAGCTTGGTCGTATCTTATCCAGTGGTGCAAGCAACGCCGGAATTGTTATCGATGTTGTAGACAACATTCATCAGCACTCTGTCTATCGTGTACTTGACGGACAATCAATATACACGAAAAATGCAAAGAAACGTATGACATCACTTCAGAAAAAAAGAGAAGCTGATGATTTGAATAATACATCAAAATTCACAGAACGTGATGACGCTGAACTAAAAGGTCTGGAAAAACGTTTCTCAAATCCCGAAAAAATGGAACAATTCTTTGCATCAAACATGCTTCAGAAAGAAGACCTCATTGCAATCGATTATGAAGCATCTTATCGTGAACTCATTGCCAAAACTGTCGCTGAATCAAAATCTATGCGATGCCGACAGGCATGGGCTAGATGGCTTGAAGTACGAGCACAAGAAAACAGACCATTTGACAATCATGGCAAACCATTTACCCGTAAAGAGATTCTCGACATGACACCGCCAAATGACATCCCATTACCACCGTTCTGCTATGCAAAACAGGTAAGTATTGATGCAGTACTTGATGAAATGAACGTGCCAAAATAAAATAAAAAAGGAATAGAAAGGAGATTAAAATCATGGAAAAACAGAATCCATTCACACTTGCATTGTCAAAAACAAACCCAATTTTATCTGATACAGGAGAAATATGTGACCATCCAGATAATTTCAACAATCCGGTCAGCATTAATATCTCAGATATTACTACATTCTTAATCCAGAATGTAGGTCGATACTGTGACAGATATGCATCTGACTTGCTCATATCACATGAATCACTTATCAATACTATTAACAATATGAATCCTGACCGAAAAAACGAATACCTGTGGTTAGGTCTTCGTGAATCCGGCGTTGACGGCATTGCATACATCATTGCCAACATCAAAAACCATTCACCAGAATATATAGCAGCATATTACCGAAAGGTATTCTGTATCAAAATTTCATTTATCTTTATGGGTAAATTTACCGTAACACTTTATGACATGTCAAACGACATTTATTCCATTGCATATAAAGTCAAGGAAACCGACTTTACATTGGAAGATTATGATGCTTCTATTGGCAATAAAAGCAACAGCTACAATGATAAACTGTATGAAATGTTGCATGATGTCCGTCATCTTTCTCAAACAGCATCGATTCTTAAAGAAAATCCTAAGAATCAGATACCTCTAAATGACATTATACATTCGCTCTACAACATACAGTATTCCATTCAGAAAATCATTGATACAAGCAAGAAATAACAATGCTCTCTGATGCTCTGTGAGCCAATTTCAGACACTTTATTCATTACTATGATAAAGTTATCATCAAAAACATAAAATCGCTTACAGAGCATTTTAAGACGTTTTAAAAGACACTTAAAAAACAGGAGATTAATAGAAAATGCCTAAATTAAAGAAAATCACAACAAATTCGACACCAGCCGAAAAAGAAAAATTAGTCTTTGACTTGATTCATTGGTTAGACAAACGCAACCTGTTTATGGACATCCACATTTATGCCAATCATAAATGCTGGTCCAGCGACTATTATAACAAGACATTAAAAAACAACATGTCTGTCATTGAAGACCCAAAAATTGCAAAAGATAAGTTCTATGTTACAGACAATGTTACAGCAAAAGACTATATCGAATATGCGAACGAAGACCTCATCACAATGTCCTTTGAAGGTCCACTATATCATGAAATCAATTACAGTGACGGTAAAACTTATAATGACTTAAAAACATTTTTTGAAAAACGCGGGTTATATTTCGAATTGGGTTATGCATGGTCATTATCCACTTATGAAATATAAACAATGCAACATTAAGAAAGAATTTTAAATATGAGTAGACTAACAAAAACAAATCACTTTTTAACTAATTATGGTTTCACCTATGGTAACAACAGTGGTCCACAAGGCGAAGAAGGTTATACAAACACATACAGACATGAGAATGGTACAGAACGTTTATGGGTTACTGTAAATTTAAACAACAGAAACGTTCATTTCTACAATGAATTTGAATGTGGTGGTATGTTAAGCAAATATGATATTGACATTCCAGATGATATTGATATCAACGACGAAACCGACTTTATCAAATGGTTAGACGAATACATTCCTGATGAAAACGACTAACATGCAATAGAAAGGATTTTAAACACAATGGATAGCGAAACTTATAACGAAATGATGGATTGGATGTATGATGATGAATATTCTTCATCGCATGATGTATTGCGTCCAATACCAAACTATCATAAGAAAAATGAATCACCTTATGCAGAAGTAAAACTGTACGAATCCGGCATCAACACAAACGACTTACCAAATAACAAAGTCGATACTGTTTATCTGGACAGACTTCGTCAGTGGGACAGTAAAAAATACGGCAAAGCATCAAAAGCCATCGGTACAAACAATTTGTACCGAGCAAATGGCAGAACAATAGAAGAAATTGAAAAATTCCTAAGCGTTTACATGGATAAACCATGTAAACTGTTATCCGCCGGAGAAAACTTAGGATATGACGGTTATCACTACACGTATTTGACTTATCAAACATTAGATTAACACAAAAATCGCTATGGAACATTCCATAGCGATTTTTTTAGACATAGAATTTTAACGCAGAATTTTCTTTCATGAAATTCCAGAAATACACTACAAAATTCCAGATAATCATTACAGCACTTCCAATTGTGCCTTCCAGTAATGCTCTAATGTACAAAATAATATCACATAATTTCGTACCAACGCACAACTGAGCAAACATAGAAAACACATCATACTTAAACAATGTCTGACAAATTGGAAACATCGTACCAAGTGATGTCTGATATGTAATAAAATGCATAATTTCAACAAACAATGTCAGACCAATCCACCAGCTTACTATTCCTCGTAATTTCTTAATAAAAAATACCGATATACCAATTCCTAGTAATAAATATATCATTGCACGAAATGAATCACTACTTAATACAGATGGATTCAATTGACTTAACGCCGCATCATGCAATTCTGTCAACATTTCTTTCATAGATTTTCCTCACCATTCCTTTCATACGTAAATTAAGAAAATGTCAGAAAATCATCCTGTTCAGCTTTCTTGACAATCGAACCAAACTTCTTTTCAGCTTTACTACCATAATCCTGCATTTTAATCGCATTCATACGTTCCTTTGACATTCGACCATAGCCAGCTGAAGCTGAGATTAAATCTGGATTATTCATCGACTTTGCCAATTGCTTTCCATGTGATGGTTCTACTTGTACAGGTTGCTTTGCCTGCATTTTCCGCTCCTGTTTAATTTGCAATCGAGATGAAACACCTTGTAAACGCAATGCATCCTGACGCATCTGCATTTGCGTATGACTATCTGCATTTTGCATGTCAATAACTTTTCGTTGTAACTGTTTTGACATCACTTATACCTCACTTTCATATTTATTATTATATACTGAAACATCATAATTGAAAAGTACCAAAAAGAAAGATAGGGAACACAGTTTCTGTGTTCCCCACCCGCATCAACGAACTATTATAATCCTAAATCAGCTTTCATACGTGCCAGTTCATCATCAACTGATACGTCATTTCCACCTGACGCATATTTATCAGCCAAATCATCCGTGCTATGCACACCTTCATTCAATTCAGCTTCCGCATTTGCTTCATCCAGCATCTTATTTGCTTTTGCTTCCATTCTATCGAATGCAGCCATAGATGCATCTGTATTGACACCACTGGTCATCTTATTCATATGCGCCTGTGCCTTTGCCGTAGCAACTTTACCCTTAATGGCATCTTTACGTGTTTCCATTGATTCGATATCATTTGTCAGCTTATCATGCATCTGACGCATCTTTTCTGCATTTGCATGAGCAACATCATATGTAGACTGCAAAGATATTCTTGTTTCTTCCAACTGCTGCTTTCTTGCAATCAATGTCTTTGCATCAGCTTCATTGCCTGATTTCAGAGCGTTCTGAGCAGCTGTTGTATACTTCTTAATTTCAGCATCATTTTCATCCAACTTACGCTTCGCATTTTTCTCATCAGCCATTACTGATGCTGTCTCTTTTTTCACATCTGCCAAATCTTTACGTAAATCCAAAAGTGTCTGGTCTACCATCTTTGCCGGGTCTTCGCACTTGTCAAGTAATGCATTGATATTACTCTTCATAATATCTCCAAATCTCTGTAAAATTCCCATAATCGTTAGTTCCTTTCTTGTATTATTTATATTTATTTAGCAAATCGTCTTCCGATTTATCAAGAGGTGTATTCAAAATACGCTCTGTCTCTTCTGCTTTTTCTTTATCTCGTTTGAATTTCATACGCAACATACGAATAATAACAAAACCACCTGCACAGACAATAATCAAAATAACTACATATTTTGCAACATCAGCACCTGTCGTACTCTTAGCCATAATACGTTTTGCCGTGCTATCAAATGTTTTGACAATCATATCGTCTGTGGACATATCCGTTGCCCAATATTCATCAATATACGCCCAAAAAATATCAACAGCTTCAGAATCCATAACTGATGTAACCTGCTTACCATTTACATAACACATATAGCCAACATCATCGTCTGTGTTCTTCTCAGCAAAATACATGAATAAAAATGTACCTTCGTTATCGATATTCTCTTCATAATATTTATTGGCATACGCTTCTTTTTCTGACTCTGTCTTCAAAGATTCATCATATTCATGAAATACGACATACGGCTGAATACCTGTTTTATTGTAAAAGTTTTGCAATCGTTTTTCAGTCTTAGATAAATTATCAATCCAACCAATTTCATCCACAACACAATTATTATCAAATGCTACGCCTGTATGTACTTTCTCACGATTCTGTGTACTTGCCGGAATATTCCCTTTCGTAGATAAACCGCTAAATATAGCAATTACAAATATAATTGCAACAATAATACCTGTGATTCCTAAAAAACCACCACCGCCGTAAAAACGTCTGCCAACATACGTTGGTCCATAATGATTGTAATTTCCGAATGAATTGGAATGATATCCACCACCAAAACTTGGTCCTGAATGACTGGAACCAGACCCAGCTCTATGGCTACTCCCGCCGCCAAAAGAATGTCCACCACTCATTCGAGAACTTGAATGACCACCAGATGAATGTCCACCAGAATGACCACCGCCACCTGCTCTACCCATAATGTGTCCTCTCTTAATAAATTCAAAATTTCAAACAAAAACAGAAAGTCGCAGATGATACGACTTTCTGTCCATATATCTGATGTTTTTATAATATCAACAAAACATCATTTAGTCAATATATTTTACGCATAATCCAAATCATTCGTGGTCTGATTTTCGGATGAAATATTGCCAAATTTCGCTTCCGCTTTTGCAATCTTATCAGCATTAGACATTGATTTGTCATTTGATTTCGTCTGCGTTCTTGACTCCACCAATGACTTGCCAGAACCAGCATGTGATATTGTCTTTGCATTTGCTGATTTCGTTGTATCAGCTTTTGACTTATCCGATGTTAAATCATCATCAATTCCTGCATTCGCATACATACTCATATCATCTTCTGCTGATGCAGACGAAAGTTTATCATTTTCTGCAGCCATGTCACCAACCTGATATTCATCATAATTCGTAACACCTGTAATCTCCATCTTTGACAATGACTTTTTATCCTTATCAGATAAGAAATCATATTTATTGTCCATATCTTTGATTGCATCAATAAACGGCAATGTTGCTGATGACATGACTTTTCCAAGTCCGTCTGTCGCTTTCTTTGCATTTTCAGTATTTACACCATACTTCTTTTCAATCTCAGACACAGCACTGTCATCATACGCGTCAAGACCATTCATAACAGCCATACACTGCTCAGACAACGCTTTCTTATCTTTACTTGATAACTTATCAGAAGAATCAGCCATTTTCTGTGCCTTTTCTTCTAAAGCTGCTGCAGATGTATTCATCATAGTCTGAATGTCCGTAATTTCCGTATCAGTTGCACCTTTATTTGCAGCAGTAAGCAATACACCGTCACTAACAATTTTCTTACCATTTGCAGACATTGACTTGTCAATGTTCAATGCTTTATCTGATGATGCTGCTGTTTTTACAGATGACATATCCGATTTTACACGCTCATCTACAGTAGAACGCGTCTTATCAGACTTATCTTTCTCTTTTGCATCCTGTTTCTGGTCTGCTTCTGACAAATGCTTCTCAGACTTTGTCTTATTCTTACTTGATGCTTCACCATTACCAAGTTTATCTGAAATATTTGTCAACGCCTTGCCAACCGTACTATCTTTGCCAACAAAGCCTGTTACTGCATCTAACACTGGTTTCATAGATTTTGGTAAGATACCAATCGCCTGTAAACCAAAAGTTGCAACACCTGCAATCAATGTATTGCCTGTCACTTTCTTTAACAACCAAAATTCACCCAAAGAAACCACACCACGGTCTAACAGATTACCCATATCATCTGATTCATTGGACTTTTCGTTCTGCTCTTTAATATCTGTTGTCTTTTTTGTACCATGCTTTGTTTTCACAGTACCACTGGATGCCAAACCATCTGTCTGTGCCGTCATATCATTAGATTCTACACCATTGACTGCATCAAATTCCTTTAATGACTGATTGGCTTCTGATACCTCTTTCTTCGTCTCGGCACTTACGTCATCACGATTCAACGTATCGGTATCTTCGTCATAATATTTTGAATAATTGCCCTCTAAATCAGGCAGTATATCATTATTGGAACCCGTATACATTCCCTGTGCAGCAGTCTTTGAAACATTAGACTCTGTCAAGTCTGTAACGGCTTCAGAACCAAACTTATTTGCAGTCTCATCCGTACCAAGTTTCTCTGTATTATAATACATACCACGAGTTACCTGTAAACTTTCGCCTGCTTTACCATATGCTTCTGTCAAGTTTGTACAACCGGAAAACATTTCTGTTGCGTCTTTTAATCCGGCTGGCATTTCCCATGTACCACCTTTACCATCTTCTTTAGCTTTTTTACTAGCAAAAACAGCGCCACCTACACTAGCCACAGCACTACCTACACCAACAGCTGTTCCTGCCACTGCACCAACAAGTGTACCTGCACCCGGAACAACAGAACAAGCCATAGCACCAGCAACTGCAGCACCACCAATAGATGTACCAACACCTGCAGCCACTTCACCTACAGATGAATGTTCACCCGTTTTCGCATTTTTAGCTGCACGTTCTATTTTCGTACAACCCTTAAAAGCTGCATGTGCAGTCTCTACAGAATCTGGAATCTTTGGAACTGTTTCCAAATCTTTATTACCATCAAAAGAATAATCAAGTGATTTTAATCCCTCAGGAATCGTAATATTGCCACCATATACTTGGTCACCCGGTGTCCAAGAATTATCTTTGTCAATATAACGTAAAATTGGAATTTTAGTGCTTACTCCGCTGGCGGCATCTGTGACAGTCTTTGTACCCAAAGCCCACTCTGATGAATCGTATTCAAACGTACCAAGGTCACCTTCGTACTTAACCTTGCCACCACCTTTGCCAGTAATCTTTCCACCAAGGTCAGCAACCTCTTTTGTTTTACCATTACTAACATCATCCAGACGTTTACCGTCCTTATCTTTGATACTAATGGTATCAGCTTTACTACTCTGTTTCGTCTTTGTACCAATGGTCGTTTCACGCTTCTTCAAAGCAGCCTGAGCAGTCTTTAACTCTTCGTCTGTCATTTCAGATGCAGGCTTTGTTGCCACATTCGCATCCCATGTAATAACATCTTCCGCATCTTCTTTGGAAGCATCTTCTTTGGAAGCATCTTCTTTGGAAGCATCTTCTTTGGACTTATCCTTTGATTTGTCAGACTTCTTAGATTTCTTATCGTCTTCATCTGAATCCGATAATACTAATCCATCTTCTTCTGCCAGCTGTCTTTCAACAGCAGATAATGCTTCGTCATCATATTCATACGTTTTCTTTGCTGTATCTGGCTGTTTCTTTGCCTGACTTAATTTCTTTCCTGCCATAAAAATCTCCTTTCTGAAACATCAATCACGGCATACAAACCGTGATTGACTGTATCTCATATTATTTTCCCATGTCCATGTCGTAAGAACTCTCTGGAGCATTTGCTTTATCCAAGATATATTTGAATTTATCTTCTGCCATCTGACCTCTATTTGCCGTACTCAAATCATTCTTACGAGCCTTTGTAGCATTCTCCATCTGTGCCACACGACTGGTAACACCTACAGTACCTGTCGTATAACCATTGGTTTTGTTATCAGATTTATCCGATTTCACAACTGACATATCAGATTCTTTATCAACCGTCTTATCCATCGTCTTATCTAAACCTGTATTTTTCTCAGGCTCCAAATGATGTTCTTTTACATAATCAGAATACTTCGTTGTTACACCCTGTAAATGCATGTTGTCCAACTCTTTCTTATCAGCTTCTGATAAGAAGTTATTCATCTTATTGGAATCACCAATAATTCCGTACATATTCTCAGATGCATGAGTCATTAAATTACCAAGACCTGCTTTGGCAGTCTCTAACTTCTCAGGGTCATCTTTATATTTCTCATTGATGCCTTTTAATGCTTCGTCATTATATGCCTTTACACCACGTGCCATCGTCATATAATTGTTTGCAACATCCGAATAATCCTCAGCTGTTGCATCATCCGGCGTTAAACGTACAGCAGAATCCATCTGCAACTCACGACCCATAACGTTCATAGAACTGGTCATAACCTGAAATTTGCTATCCTTTGCATCTTTCATAAATAAGAAATCATCATCAGAAACAGCTAAATCCGCAGACTCTTTCATATGTTTATTGGATGCTTTTAACTGCTCATCACGTAATGACTGTTTTTCAGCAGTTGGTGTATAATCTTCGGATTTTGATTTTACACCCTGCGTTTCAGCTTCAACCGATGTCGTTTTTACATTCGAAGTATCCGTTGCAATACTACCGTTTCCACGCTGCATCCGGGCTTCCATAGCTTCCTGCTGAACCTCATGTGCATCTGTTCCATAACGGTCTTCTAACTGATTCGCAACTTCTTCGAACTTAGAACCAATAGCTGAATCTGTACCAAATACAGTTGCAACTTTATGGAACATCGATGCAAATACATTGTTGTATTTCTTCTCTGTTGTTACATCTTTTGTTACATCTGATGTGGCACCCTTCGTATCATTCTGCAACACATCGTTTGCCATGTCATTCTCTGGCATCGTCTCTGACTGATGTTCTAACGTCATTGCCGTCTGATTCTGCGTTTTATCTGCTGGCAGATTGATTGCATCCTGATAGGTATCTGCAGAATATGCTGCAGTCATATCACCCCGATTATATGCATCTCTTTCTAATTCTTCCTGTTGCTGTAAAGCTGCCATACTAGCATATGCCATGTCATCATTTTCTACAGTCTGATTGACCTGATTATTATTTGCCATAATCGTTCATCCTTTCTTAATTTCATCATATTATTTGTCTTTCTACTAATCCTATCATACCAAAAAATACATAGAATACAAGATTGTTATTGTGCAAACAAATGAGAAATTTCATGTTCTGACTGTAAAAAATCCAGATACTCACGCACAGGTATTTTTGAATAAATGCTACGCTTGTAATTCAAAAAGTCCCGCATTACATGTTCTTTAGTTTCTTCTACCGCACGTTCTTTCCATCCGGTCGATTTATTTTTATAATGAATTGTAACCATATCATTATTAAGATTCACATGTGCTTCATCCTTTGCATATTCCGTATGTGTCCAATACAAATCGTTTTTTCCAACAACAAACGTAATAAATGTATTTGGCACAATCGATGTACTCAAAAAGCTAATCATAAACGAATGTTCATCTTCATTAATTGCCTTTTCTTTCATACACATAAGGTCAAATTTCTGATATTCACGCTCAGGATATATGTCATAATATGCATCCGTAATTGTATACCGATGCACAGATTGAATCATTAATAACATATCATCCTCTGTTTCTTCATCGACACCATAATAATACATATCATAGACTGGTTCCATCAAATAAACGTCACAAGTCACCTTGTCATCATGCATGACAACATCAGACTTCGGCACATAAAAACAAATCATATCATATGCATCATCAAACACACGACATGAAATTTCGAACTTATCAGCTTTGCCCGGACGCAAATCTTTCACCAAAAAATCACGTAAAATCGTCTGCACTCTATATTTTACATCATAGACATCCTGTGTCATTGTCATCGTACATCACTCCTTTTACTTAATATGTCTTATTATATCAAAAATATACTGATATATCAATGTAAAAAGAGGGTGTCACATGACACCCTCTCATAAATCTTTTTACGATATCTTGTTTTAAGCAAACGGTTCTTCTTCTACGTCTACAGAACCCTGCTTTTCATCTGCTGGCATTGCATCAGCAACCTGCATAGACTGTGCACGCCACCGTTCTACAGCTCTCTGCTGTAAATCAGCAAGGTCTCCGGCTTGCATCTGAATTCGTTCATACTTACCGCCCCTTAATACACTAAGTGGAATCATATTATCCTTTGGACCAATATTCACATTTACATGATTTGGTACAGTTTTTCCATTTAACTTTGTATCAAAGATATTACGTGTAGGAACAGTAACCTTTGCATATCCATTCTCAGAACCAGCATACGGAACCGATACAATTTTACACTTTGGATTCTTTGTATCATATACAAATTTTCTATCCACATTGTTCAAAAATGCATTATTCCTTGGATTTTCTTTTCCTTTTCGTGCATTCTCTGCCGTCTCTGGAGAAGTCATCAAAGTATCTTTGTACTGCTGCTCAATCGACTCAATCGGTACACGAAGCATTGTACGCTGTTTATTCTGAATGATACTTAAGTTACGAACCTGTCCGGCATTACCAAGATATACCTCATAAGTAGAATCAGGATTCTGTGCCACATCAGTCGCTTTTACTACATAATTGCTGTAGCCTGTGTCAGAACGACTATCAACCATAGAAAATACTTTAAACTTACCGTCCTTTGACGTAAATAAACGATTTGGCTGCACATTATGTAAGATAATTGCATTATCATATTGTGCCGTCGCATTCGGAATATTATTTTTACGTACGGTGTTTGTTACAGGTTCCTGTGCCTTTGGTTCAACTGATTTAGTTACCGCTGCTTTCGGTACAGACGTTGTATCTGGTTCTTCAAACGGTAAAAAATCATCTAAAGACTTATCAGAATCCTGTGTCTGCTCAGGCTCCTGTGTCTGTTCTACAGATACATCGTCAACCAATGACTTCGTTACTTTCAAAAGATTATAAGACGAAATCTGAGCTGCAGTCAGTGGTTTTGAATAATGTAATTCGCCATATGCAGGTACATCAGAACCATATTCCTCTGATGGTTTTACATCATCATAATCGCACTTCTTGACCAAATTTTCTACAGGATAATAACCAACATTTAACGGTGCAATATACTGATACATGTATTTTTCCGTTGACAATTCTTTACCATAATCAAATATTGCCATAAAATAGCCCCTTTCTGTTTGTGTTTTATTTGTTCCAATTCATTTTAACACGAAAAAAAACATAATACAATCCACCAAAAAAGCGTCTATGATTTCATATCATAGACGCTAATCTTATGCCAGTATTACATCTTTTGCAATTGCAAAAATTGTTTCTGTTTGTGTCTCATCCTGATGCACATTTCCATGTAAATATACATCAACAACTTCTTTTGAAAGTAAATGGAACAAAATCAATTCCATAACCAAATTGTAAGCATACACAAATTTCTTTGCAAACTTCTTGCAAACAAATCCGATTACAAATAACAAACCTGCGGTAACAGCCAGATTTAACATAATACCACTTCGTGTTGCAAGGAATCCGGTCATATCAACAGAATTGACAAAGCATACACGTCCACCGATGATTGTTGTCGATAATGCATTTGACACTAACGTTGTCACAGGATTTTCAATGACTTCGATAAACGCTGTCAACAAATCCGATACAACCAGATACAACACCATCGTAAGTAACAATTCAATCACCATTGTACATACCAATACAATCAGATTTACAATACTTCGTATTGAACCTAACATTGCACCCGGAATACTCATAAACAATGAAACAGAACGTTTTAAGTTTGCTATCAACATCACAACTGCATAATATACACCAATAATTGATAATACAAACAATGCACTAAAACATGACATATAATAACAAATTCTTGAAACGCCTGAACCAATCAAATTCACAGCATAATGTTGCTGCTTCGTATAATCACTCGGTGCTTTTTCATTCGAATAGATAATCATCTGACCAGAATCAAAAGTTGTAGACAAGTAATTATACAAAGATACCGTTGATAAACCGAGTTTTGCATCCACACAAGTACCGGAATGACTCAAACCTGAATATCGACCTTCTGTATATTTCACATAATCCGTATTCTTTAATGTGTTCTTACATACACCACTTTCATTACATGCTATCAAACCACCATTCGCAAGAATATTAAAGTCTTTCCACTTCGATGCATAATCTTCACTCTGTTTGAAAATATCAGAATTATCTTTATAAGAACGACCTGTCCACGAATCCTTTGTATTGATTTCACCAAACATTTCAAATATCGTATTGGTATTATCCGGTGCATTATCCTCATCAACACCTTGCTGACGACCAAGTTTATCTTTATGGTTCTTTGACATCATTGTAAGTACATCAGATTCCCACGTACCAGCCGTGTAAAAATCGCCAATCATATAGCTTTGAATCAACGATGCACCCGCCTTGTAAACATCACTTGTGATTGCTTTATTCGTACCAATCAAAGCATTTTTCAATACTTCCTGTTCAGATTTTCCTACATAACCGTTCAAATTCATTGTTGTCGGAACAGCACCTGTTGCCATATTGATATTGGCAACAGTTCTACGTAAATCTGAATAAGAAACATCAGCTGCCTGACCAGCTTTTGAACCGCCTTTACCGTTTGAACTTGACTCCAGTTTCAAGTTTACATTCGAACCGTTTACTGTAACCGTTGGACTTAAACGATATTGCTGTGCCCAGCCCTTAAAATCAACAAAAGTTGTCGCAATCATCTGTGTACCTGATGATACTGTATCTGACGCATATCCATTCACATATTCCAGTGAACTCGTATACAACGAACCGAGAAGCGGAATACCAACACATAAAAAGGTCAGTCGCAAAGCAAGCAATTTTGCTTTTGCCCAAAGTCCACTATTGTTATCTTTTCTCGAATTCCAGCCACGTTTCCACCATAATGCAGATACGATAAACAATACTAAGAACAATGGAAATACAACAAAGCCTAAATCCGACAATTTATCATAACAGTCAGCAACAAAATCTAAAATCTTTGTTGGAACAGTCGCTGTCACACTATTTGCCATAGATGATTTTAAACCTGCTGAAATTGTCGATGCATTTGCAAATAACTGAAATGGATTCAGTTTCATTAACAATTCCACAATCTTTGAAAATATGATACTGATGCCCTGACTCAAAGAATAAACCAAGAACATTAAGATACCCGGTATCATATGTGGAGAACCATATGCCGTACGAGTTGACGTAGAGTCCAAACCTAAATCTGCAAGCAGATAACCATATCTTGCATACAAATACATCTGATTTGAACCATGGCTTCCATTTTCTACACCTAACAATGCAGAATAATCAATAACAGAAGACGTCTTTGACTGTCTACCTGTAATAAAACTGTTAAAACCATAATCCTTATCGCCATAGCCTAACACAGCACCTATATTACCAACGTAATTCGTTGCTGCCGCAGCTAAACGATGTGTATTACTTACCGTTTCATCTTCCTTTGCAGATGATGACAACACATCGTTCATATATGATGTTAATGATGATGAAACAGCATACAATGACTGATTAATAGATTCCGGTGGTTCATCATTTGGATTTAAAGTCAGAACCGTATTCCACATAATATGAAAAATGCTTCGATACGTCTCATCACTATAATAATAATTCGGAGACGCACCTGATTTTGCATCATTTCCATTTGCAAAATATGGATTTGACTTGTAAAGCATTTCAAACATGTCCAAACAATCAGAAGCACCATTCTTAAAAGCTTCATTAAACTTCTTTGGTGCATCGTTTAATGACTCTGACATTTCAGAATGATTTTGTGATAAATCCTCAGCGTTTAAATAATCTTTTGCACGTGGACCATCTTCGAAAATATAAATTTTCAAATCACTATACTGTTTTCTCCACTTCTCAAAAACACCTTCGACATGAAAAGTACGTGTAACCTGTTCTTCTTTCTGTACACAATGTTCATGAGCACTATGTCCATGATGCGCTGGCTCATTACAATAATCAACCATAATAGTATTACCATGACTGTCTTTTACTACATTCCCATACGCATCTTTTTTCGGCACTTTCTTATCCACATGTCTATCCTGACAATGGTCACCATGATTATAAGACGGTTCCAAACCACTTACATCCACATTCGTACCATCTATACACTTATCCGTGCCAGAATGTGGATTCGAACTATAATCTTCGCCATAAACTTCATTACCATTTGCATCCAGCCATAATTTAAACGTAAACTGATAGGTATAATCATATCCATACAACATACGCTGAAAACCAGTAGCATTATAAGATGCTGCATCACCAATATTTGCATCGGAATCCGAACCTAAATTGGAACGATTAAAATAACCACCAAATGTGGATGTATCACGAGAATCCAACCATCGACTCGTATTCGCCCACATAACAATAGCTTCTTTACTACGTGTATCTTGGTTAGACGATACATGACTCATGACGTCATTTAATCCGTAAACCCATTCATGCTGATTCGCATCCTGTGTACCAGCACCGCCCCACTGTGAATCTACTGCATTCTGCATTTGTTGCATATGGTCACCACCATATGGCTGAACAAAAATCAACTTATTTATTTTTGTATTCTTCGCAGCAGACACAGTCACAGGATGTAATACTGACATCACACTTATCATGACAGTAATGATTGCCAAAAACAATGACAACCAAACAATCGTCTTACTGCGACTATTTGCACGCATATTTCATCATCACTCCTTTACAATATTTTTATGTCGAAGGACATATCTTATTTTATTATAATTCAAAAATTAGCTATTTACAAGCAATATTTTAGATGTTTTAAATTAAAAATTTTATTGATATATGAACAAAAAAGTCGATGCACAATGTACACCGACTCCTTTTTTTTAAACGCTTATTCAGTTACGATATTTGCAGTTTCTTTTATTTTTTCTAATGCTTTTCTATCCAGCATTGTTCCTTCCACATTAGATTTTCTGTAAATCTTATGCAGTTCATCCTGATTTGCACAACCATAATTAGAAATATAATCAACTACGTTCTTTTTATATTCATCAGACGAAATTGTAATATGATTATCTTCTACGATTGCCTGTAAAATCAATTCAATTTTTACATTCTTCTCACAATTATCTTCAAAAGATTTCTTCAAATCATCAAGCTTTGTATACATACCTTTCGTCTGATTTGTAACAAATGTATCAACGTCCTGATTTGACTGCAACGCCGCATTTTCATATGCAACAATATTACAAGATACATACCAATCTTTCAAAGAATCAGGAATAGATTTAACAGTCACAGTCTCTAACAATTTATTCTCAATTGCGCTATCAATCACATCTGTGTTATTTGCATCCAATTTTGCCTGTAACTGCTCTTTTACAGCCGATTTTAATTCGTCCACTGTATCATAATCTGTATCTGATTTTACATTCTTATCATTCAGTTCTTTTTCCTGTTTCACACTGTTTACAGAAACCGTAAACACAGCTTCTTTGCCCTGCATATCTGCAATATTATAATCTTCAGGAAATGTAACAGATACATCTTTCTTATCGCCAGCCTTACAACCAACAAGCTGGTCTTCAAAATCGTCAATAAATGATTTTGAACCAAGCTGTAAATCATAATTTGTAGCTGAACCGCCTTCAAATTCTTTTCCATCGATTTTACCAACATAATCAATATTAACGATATCACCAGATTCTGCAGCACGGTCCACAGTCTCAGCTTTCAGCATTGATTTCATCTGCTTTGTTACCATATCATCTGTTAAATTAACAAGACTGGAAGCACCAATCTTTACATCGATATTTTTATAATCACCCAAATCAACATAATCAGACGCTTTATAATCAGGATAATCCGGCAACGATTTCAAATCGACCATTTTTGTCTCTGATGTAGCTTCCGTATCAGACTTTGATTTGGCAGTTCCACAACCAAATAACATTGTTGTACACATAACAGCACAACATGCTGTCATAATCATTTTCTTTAATCGCATAATAAAAATCTCCTTTATAACTTATTGTAAATTACAACTCATTATACAAAATCTAAATGTAATAGTCAAGAATATACTGATATATCAGTATATTTTTATTGTACAAAAAAAGTTATTCACAGACTTATCCACATTATGTGGATGAAATAAAAGACACCGACAAAATTGCCAGTGCCTTTCAACCGGAATCAATCCGGTTCTCTCTTGTAATTTTCATAAATCCTTGTGAGACAAACCGTATTATAACCGATTTACAATATTATGTCAACTAAATATTGGAAAATATAATACATTCGATACATATAGCACTCTCGGTGGGATTCGAACCCACAACATCATGGTTCGTAGCCATGTGCTCTATCCGTTGAGCTACGAAAGTAAAACGATGTGTGGGGGACTTGAACCCCCATGCCGTAATGAACGACGCTGGATTAGCAATCCAAAGCATTTACCAATTCTGCCAACACACCATAAACAGCTGATACAGGAATTGAACCTATGTCTCCAGAGTCAGAATCTGACGTGCTACCATTACACCAATCAGCTATAATTCGAATGGAGGGAATCGAACCCTCGACCTTCGGCTTATCAGACCGACACTCTGACCTACTGAGCTACATTCGAGAGGTCATAGTTGGATTTGAACCAACGATAACAGTTTTGCAGACTGTCGTCTTAACCACTTGACGATATGACCTTAATATATAATGTGGCATATAGGACTCGAACCTATAATCGAAAGATTAGAAATCTTTTGCATTATCCTATTATGCTAATGCCACATAGCAGGTGTAACAGGATTCGAACCTGCATAAGACGGTTTTGGAGACCGTTGCATATCCATCATGCTCCACACCTATATATAAAATAAAACGCCGCCGGAGGGATTTGAACCCACACGCCCTTTCGGACCACGGTTTTCAAGACCGCTGCAATACCGTTCTGCACCACGACGGCAAAACTAGGCTAGTTGGACTCGAACCAACATCATCAGGAATCAAAATCCTGTGTTATACCATTTAACTATAGCCCATTAACGATGCGAGAGGGATTTGAACCCCCAGTCCGTTTTCACGAATCACTGGTTTTCAAGACCAGCCCAGTACCATTGTGGCATCGCATCATACATAACAAAAAAGAGCCTATCAGCAACGATAGACTCTTTCTTAGAACCAACTACCAAATACGCAAATTCAGTAACAATAAGAGATAATGAATTTATATATCAAATAAAAGAAAAATCATCATTCTGACATTTCAGCATCATATTCAATTTCACTACAAATAGACCAGCTTTGTCTACAAATACTGGACTGAATGCTTCGCTGTGAAATTGACGATACCATTGTAAATGCCTTCATGACAATTCTCCTTTCATTCTTTGATGTTATTAGTATACCAAAAATATCTTCATATGTCAAGCAAAAATCAACATGAAATTATATTTTTGATTAATTATCCCCAAACTGATAATCATTTGATACATTAGAACCGGAATACAAATGACTTGCACGATTTACCTGATTGTTAATTTTATCCTGCATCATCCGTTCTTTTGCTTCTAACACACGTAAATTCTGCATCTTCTGGTCTTCTGACTCAGGAAACGAATGTATTGCCTGAATCGTAGATGTATGAAACGACTGTCCACGATAACTACCATTTGCCATATTATTCGTTATTGCTGACTCAAATCGCACACCCTCACCAACCAATCCTTTTGGTGCATACACCTCATGATTATCAAATTGTCCACCAGACAGCAATACCGTATTTGGATTTGGAAGACTCTTTACCACATATGCCGTATTCTTTGTTGCAAAATAATATCCCATAATCTTTCTTTCCTTTCTGATAGATTTTTATAGCTTAATTATATCAAAAAATACATGAAATACAATCTACATACACAAAAAGACAGCCACGAAATCAGTGACTGTCTATCATTGCTGCAATCAGGTTCGAACTGATTACAATATCCTTATGAGGGATATCCGCTTCCACTAGCGTTACAGCATCAAAACGCCCCAGACGGGTGCTGACCCCGCTATCTTCGCCGTGACAGGATAGCGACTCTGCCGTTCATCGTGAACCTCTATATATCTAAAAATACATAATTTCCACTGTTCATTTAGATGAACAGAATAACAGACTCTACATTCGATTAAAACTTAGTAAAACTTACAAGCACACAAGCAAATAAGCACCACATAATAATTACTGCAGAGACCACCAGAATAAATACTTAAGTTATACTTAGAAGTTCCAAGTATGTACTGTAAGTACTTAAGGTTCTCTTCGCTAAGCTCTTGACATTTGCAACAGCCTGCGACCACTTCATCGCTGAAATGGATTTCTCTATTTCACGTATGAAATACCGAGCAGCTATATTATAGCTTGCTGATAAATCACAATTGTAAATCTTACCATTAACAAACCGACATAACTCATATGTTGAAAGATTCGCCTTGTCCCCACGTAAAACATATCCACTTCCATCATAAGCAAGCTTGCTAGTGTTATAAGGACATACTCTTGATATACGTATTCCATGTCTATGTGCATTATGCATCACTAATTGCTGAATCGTATTCTTCTTCCACATATGAAGCTTTTGTTTCTTAGCGCCACGTATCTTACCTCTGATATCCAGATATTCAAAAACTATCACATCAACCTGATACGCAAGAGCAAACTCTAAGATTGCATTTGCAACATGCCTTGCCAGTTCATCGTTTCTAAACTTCGCTATTCGCCAAAGCTTGCAAGTATTCTTAGGACCTTGTAAACGACTGACCTTTTTAATCTTATTCAGCGTATGATAAAGAGAGTCTTTATCACTCTTGAAATTGATAAATTTTCGTTTGAGGACAGTACCCTCTTTATTCATAACGCAACAAGTAGCATCAGTATTAAGTCCTAAATCTACTGCTAACACAACATCTTTAGAATTAGTAAGTTTTACATTATCTTCAAAGCTGAAACGTAAGAACCATTTCTTATGTTTCTTTTCAAGCGTCGGCATTGACATCTTACTGCCAACAGACTGCTTACGAATGTAATTCATATCCGTATGCTTAAGTTTAAATGGTACCCATATCCAATCATTGTTTACAAAAAGCTTTAACCTTACACTGTCATCATCCATTAAAGAACCATCATAAGTATTATCTTTGTAGAATGTTGGTAATTGATTAAGATTTACCTGTAATGTTGGCTTTTTGGTTGTTCGCTTAGAGTTCAACCAATTTTCCAAATTAGAATAATAACTCTGAAGATAACCTAAAGCAACACTAATTACACTACGTCTCAAATAGCTTGGAAGCTTAAAAAACTGCTTATCAAACTCTGAATATTTTGCCTGATTACTTTTTGTAGAATGTATCAATGTTTCAGCATAGCTATTGCGATTTTTACCAGTCAGTAAACTAATTGCTGACCATTCACTATTGAATATGGAAACACAGAAAGAAACTGCACGTTTATAAATTTTAATTGTAGGATAAAAAATCTTATTTACATGTCTTAATTCAACAGCATAACTTGATATCGTCTTCATACACTTGCAGCTCCTTTCTACTAAAGATATTATGTTAAAACCATTATAACTTATATAATAATTTTAACACATAAATGAGTAAAAATGAAGTAAAAAAAATATAACGTTTACTCACGACTGAAATCACGAAACGCCAAAATATTATGATATTTTTTTTTTTTGACAAATCGACATGGTGAAATTCGAACCTGCATGACCACACACATATGTTTTTAAGTAGGGCGAGCAGGAATCGAACCCGCGACAACCCGGATATAAGCCGTGTCTTCTGCCACTGAATTACCGCCCCTTAATACTCAAGGTTTGGTACGCATATTCGCTGTAAATTCATAATCAATTATCCTCTTTATACTTTCATGAATTGATATAATTTTTTGCAACCATAGAAGCAATTCTGCCATCCATGTTTGCTCCAAATTCAGATTTTAATACCTTCATACAAGCACCTATATTCTTTTCAACAGAATTAAGCTTAAGATACTCCATTAACTCTGTTTCAGATGCCATTTTTGGCAATATCATTTCGCAATATGATATTTTCTCAGAAACTTCAGCAAATTTATCAGAACCCTCTTTACAGAACTTAAGTAAATCCTGCAACTGCTTGATTTCATTCTTGATTGCTGAAACAATCATATCATCTGTAACAGACACATTCGTCTTTTTCGCAGTTTTTTGAGCTGTCTCTAAAATACTACGATACGTAATCGTCTTATTCTTGTTTTTCTCCAACATTGACTGCTTTATCAATGCTCTAATCTTTGATTCCATAAAAAATTCTCCTTTGACTTAATTTTTTGACAAGTCGGCAGGGTGAGATTCGAACTCACAATGTATCTTACGTCACGATTTTACAGACCGCTTGCTTCAGCCAGTTTGCATACCTACCGATATTATATTTACGACAACGTATACCACTCTAAACAACGAAATCGTTTGTTATAACCTCTGGAACAGGAATCTTCTGTCAACTTCTGATGTCGTATTTTACGATTATATTCTCGTCTCCGACGTTTCATATCAAATCGACATTCCCGTTTGTACCATGATTTGTTATATACACTACGTCTTGATTTCGTCATACTCATACACAATACTCTCCTATAAATATTATTCATATATGATTATATTTTACATATGACAAATACCGTTGTCAATGCTCGTAGAGAGATTCGGACTCTCATGCATTGCTGCGATTGCTTCTAAGGCAATTGTGTATACCAATTCCACCATACGAGCATAAAATGTGTCCGGAGGGACTTGAACCCTCAAGCCATTACTGGCGTCGGAGCTTAAATCCGATGCGTTTGCCTAATTTCGCCACGGGCACATATTGTCAGCCTAACCATCCTACTGACACGAATAGTCCTTATCAGTAACTCATCAGCAATGCCTTGCCTTTACTATTCTTCCTAACCATGGAGCCAGTGGGACTTGAACCCACGACACCCTGCTTGCAAAACAGGTACTCTCCCAACTGAGTTATGACCCCAAAATCCGCCTGACAGGATTCGAACCTGCGGTATACGGGTTAAAAGCCCGCTGCCATACCACTTGGCTACAGACGGGAAATGCGAAACAACTGTTTTCGACATTTCTGTTTTCGTTTCTTCAATTTCTTCATAATGTATCTGTCCTTTCGCATATAATTTTTGTAAACAGTGGACGGTGTCGGTGTCGAGCCAACCTCTGCAGAGTTTCAATCTGCCGCGTTCACCGGATTCGCCTACCGTCCTTATCGAACGGTACTAAATCGAATTTTCATCTCGATTATTCCTTTCTATTTTTTTTTATTCTTTATTCTTATTTGTTTGTTCCGAGTGCCTGTTTCGTAACAAACATAGCTGACAAGGTGGGACTTGAACCCACGACAAACCGATTAACAGTCGGTCGCTCTACCTACTGAGCTACATGCCAATAAAAAAACCGTTTGTCTGAATTTCTTCTGACAAACGGCATAATATAAAGAAAATCATGTTATGTTATATAACAAACATCAACTTCCAGACCGCCTGTCAAAAGCATATAAATATCCAGCATAATCATAAAATTTTCCTGTAAAGAGCGCATCAAAATTAAACATATCAGATGTGGCTGTATATGTATCATTCGCTATCATATTCTGTTTAAGATTGAGTGTGTTTACTAAATTCATCATGATATCTATATCCTTTCTATATTTCTATAATTTATAATTCAAAGAGCTGAATCTCGGACTCGAACCGAGGACCTACTGATTACAAATCAGTCGCACTACCAACTGTGCTAATCCAGCATAACCGCGGAAATGCCCATCTTTCATCTGACTAAGTATGCGGAGACATACATTTTACTGTGCATTGCTTTTCGCCGATTGGTTATCTCAGCTCCCGATACAAGTACCGGAAAATCACAACATCACCTTGGTGTAAAATCTTTCATCGGTATCGCACCGATATGTTAGTCAGATAAAAGACAGGCACTTCTTTCATCTGCAATTATCATACCATACAGAAATTATTATGTCAACACTTATTTTAAATTTTTTTATATTGATTTATGAGTGTATTTTTTATCTACACATAATACACATAACGGGTGTATATCATATGATTTAAAATACACCCTAACAAAAAAATATAATAAAGGAGAAAATTATGGATGACAACAATAAAGTAAATGATAATAATGACACAATAAATAACATATATAATGACCCAAATTATACTATTAAAGAAACTGACTTAGGTACACAGATTTCACACCCGGCTTATGGAATGCTTGCATTTTCACGTATAACTGGCGGTAATCAAACTTTATTCGGCAGTTCCATTAAACATCACGATATCATTGGTATGACAATACGACATGGAGACGTTACACGTGGTTTAAACAAAGATTGGTATCATGGTTCCGATGAAATCATCCATGTAGAGATGTCATATTCTCAATTTGCAGAAGCAATTACATCTTTAAATCAAGGTACAGGCGTTCCTTGTACCATTAAATTCCAAGCAGGTAAAGGTGCCATTCCTGAATGTGACTTCATCAATAAGCGTATACAATTCGTAAATGAGTTTAACAAAACCATCGATGATTGCATCAAAGACACAGATAAAATCCTAAACGAAACTGACAAAATCTTAGCAAAGAAAAGCATTGGAAAAGCAGACCGAGAAAAAATTGCGAATAATATGAAACGTATTGCTCATATGATAAATGACAATTCAAGCTTTATTTTCAGACAGTTTCAGGAACAGATGGATAAAACCATTACAGAAGCCAAAGGCGAAATTGAAGCGTTTACTCAGAACAAATTAAATGCAATCGCATCACAGACTCTTGTTGAACATCACAAAGAATTACAGAAATTAGAAAACCCTGTCAATATTGATTACATGATAGAGAAAGGAGAGAACAACGATGCTAGAAACAAAACAGATTGACGGCGAAGACGCATTAAATATTTGTCGTGAAATGATGGACACACATACATCCGAAATCGAACAGGACTTAATCATTAATATTTTCAGTGAGTTATTTAACTGCTCACCAGACACACTCATCAATTATATATAAGAAAGGACAAAGACTATGCGTTTTAAACAATACGATATTGTAAAACATTTCAAATATGAAACACTTACTGACGAACAGAAAAAACAGAATATCTATCTGTACCAGATTCTAGCGTTTCCGGTTAAACATACAGAGACAGGCGAAGAACTTGTTGTCTACAAAGCATTATATGAATGCCATGAAAATAATATGGATGTAAACTTAGGTCAGATATTTGCCAGACCAATCAGCCAGTTTTTCAGTGGTGTTGATACGATAAAATATCCGAACATCAAACAGAAATACCGTTTTGAACTGATAAAACATATGGACTCTGAAATTCATAATTCTATGATTACCCATTGCAACCTTACACCACCGCAAAGAAAAACTCACGTTTAAACCCATAAACTACCCATCATAAAGAAAGGACAAATACATTATGAAAACTGTCACACTTATTGCCACAGAATATGGTGCCGAAAACCACGGCTTAAACAATAGCGTCATTGTACTTGACATTACGATTAAAAATGATGCATGGTCTGATGACGAAGTCTTAGATGCTATCAAAGATGCCGCAAAAGATTATTGCCTTACAGATGACGGCAAGAGAACATACGATGGCAACTGCAACAACTTTAACATTGGAGACCTCATTGCTTATGTTCCAAAAGCAATTTTACAACAGCATGGTATCATTTCTATCGAAGAAAAAGACACCATCGCCATAGACTTCAATGAGCAGCTTGTCAATGAAGATGATATCTTCCCAGCACTGTAAACATAACTACGAAAGGACATTATCACTATGTTAATAGACCTCACATATGCGTGCAACATGGGCTGCACACACTGTCTATCTGACTGTAAACCTGATGGTGAACACATGTCGATTGACACATTCAAAGATGTTTTGAAATTTATGGTAGACCATACAATTCCAACATGGATGTTCTCAGGTGGAGAAATGTTTGAACATCCCGAAATTCTAACCATGCTTGACATGATAGAATCCGCTCATAAAGACATATACAACAAAATGCACATGCAATTACCAATTACATTTATCACAAATGGACGTGAACTGGTGCGTAATAAAACGATATACAATGCTGTTGCCGACATGCAAAAACGTCTTGGCAAATCTTGCGTCTTAATTCAGGTCACAGATGACCCACGCTTTTATCCAGACCCATTGTCTGATAAGGAAAAATATTGGCTTAAGAAATTAAATGCTATCGTTGACACAGTTCCAAACAATCCCAACGATAAGACATCGTACTTATATCCACAGGGACGAGCATTGACAAACTTTCCAGACGCCAATTGGAATACCGTTGGTCCAAAATGTGCAAATTGTATTTTGATTGCAAAATGTATCTTGATTAAAAACTATGTTTCAAAGACAACACAGAAAGCATCTTCGCCATTCACAGAACTTGTGACCTACTCCGATATTGAATATCAGAGCTTCCTTCTTCATTGAAAAATGCAAA
>ENA-OPXQ01000194-OPXQ01000194.1-human-gut-metagenome-genome-assembly--contig:-NODE-194-length-40032-cov-6.676064_pt1 | contig 40032 bp, 35 predicted proteins | sample MGYA00241769_ERZ502042 | MGnify/ENA primary metagenome ERZ502042 (study PRJEB25962, sample SAMEA2041934) | human gut metagenome | biome: human gut; feature: human-associated habitat; material: faeces...
TACCGGCTTGACCGGGCGCAAGCTCATGGTGGACAGCTATGGCACATTTGCACCCCACGGCGGCGGTGCGTTCAGCGGCAAGGATGCCACCAAGGTAGACCGCAGCGCCGCGTACATGGCGCGGTTTATTGCCAAAAATATCGTCGCGGCAGGCTTTGCCCAGCGCTGTCAGGTCACGCTGGCCTACGCCATCGGGGAGAAAGAGCCTGTTATGGTGGATGTGAATACGTTTGGCACAGGTGGCCCCTGCGAGGATGATTGCCTGTCGGCCGCTGTGCGCAAGGCGTATGACCTGACCCCTGCGGGCATCATCAAGCAGCTCGACCTGCTGAACCCTATTTACAGCCGCACGGCGGCGGGCGGTCACTTCGGGCGCAAGGATTTTCCGTGGGAAAATGTTGAACATATGAGCGACCTCGCCGCTTACATTGTGTAATTGCCGCGCGTCAGTAAAGAACAAATCCATGCCGCCAACCGGATGACGGCAATCGAGTTTCTGCGGCGGTACCGCCCCGGTTCGCTGGTGAAAAGCAGTGCGCGGGGCGAGTACCAGCTTGCGGAGCATGACAGCTTCAAGATAAACGGCGAATCCAGTGTGTGGCACTGGAAAAGCCGTGACATTGGCGGCAAGTCGGCGCTGAAATATTTGATTTATGTGGAAGGTGTACCGTTCGTAGAGGCGGTGCAACTGCTGTGTGAGGAAAGCCCGATGTACATCCCAGTGCAGCATGAGGCGGTGGAACGCGAGCGCCCGCCGTTCCGTCTGCCGAACCCTGCACCGAATAATGACCGTGTGACGCGGTATCTGCTGGGGCGCGGCATCTCACTGCCCACGATTCGCTACTGCATTGAGAGAAAAATTCTGTACGAAAGTGCAGAATATCACAACTGTGTTTTCTTGGGCAAAGACCCGCAGGGTGTTCCGAAATATGCGGCTCTGCGCGGTATTTATGACTATGGGAAACCGTTCAAGAGGGAGGCTCCCGGCAGTCAGAAACAGTACGGATTCTGCATCCCGCCAATGCAGCCCGGCACTACCGTGGCGGTGTTTGAAGCCGCCATAGATGCCATGGCCGAGATGACGCTCTGCGGAGATGCGGCGGACAAATACCGTCTGTCGTTGGGCGGGGTCTCGTCCTCCGGCAAGGAGCCGCTGGCGTTACAGGAATTCCTGCGGCAGCACCCGGAGATCACCACGATAGAACTGCGGCTGGACAACGATGCCAAAGGGCGCATGGCGAGTGTCGGCATCCGGAAAATCTACGCTGACCGCTACACCGTGCATGACCTGCCGCCCGACATCGAGAATGGAGATTACGCTGATATGGCAAAAAACAACCGGATGGCAAGAACTGCCGCCCACCGCGCAGTTTGCCGATAGAGAGAGATCAACATGAAAGTTAGAAATCGTTCGCCCACTTATAGGGCATAAACAGGAGGTAAATCGTTATGGCTGTGTTCCGTGTACAAAAGACGCAAAATTATACCATTATGTCCAACCATCATCTGCGCAACAAAGCTCTTTCGCTCAAGGCGAAGGGGCTTTTATCTTTGATGCTGTCTCTGCCCGAAGATTGGGATTATACCACGCGAGGGCTGGCGTCCATCTGCAAAGAGGGCGTAGACAGCGTGTGTGCCACCGTGCGCGAGTTAGAAGCGGCGGGGTATATTATCCGCCGCCGCATCCGCGACAAGAACGGTCAGATGCGCGGTATGGAGTACACGGTTTTAGAGCAGCCGCAGCCCCCGGAACAGGGGCCCGAAGAAGCTGCGCCTAAGTGTGCCCAACCAAAACAGGCAGAGCCTAAACGGGAAAAACCTGTACAGGAAAATCCTGCACAATTAAATACTAAAGAAATAAAGAAAGAAGAAACAAATAACGTATCGAATCCTATCCGCGCGGCGGGCCAGCGGACAGAGTACCGCGCCCTGCTGCTGAAAAATATCGAGTATCCGATTTTGGCGCAGAATAACCCGATGGATACGATGCGATTGGATGAACTGGTGGAGTTGATGCTGGATGTGGTTTGCTCCAAACGGGCTGCTATCCGTATCGCTGGCGAAAATATGCCTGCAGAGGTAGTAAAATCTAGATTTCTCAAGCTGAACGCGGAACACATCCAGTATGTTCTGGATTGCCTCAAGGACAACCCGCCCCGCATCCGAAACATCAAGCAATACTTACTGGCGGCGCTCTACAATGCGCCGCTGACGATAGAAAATTACTATGCCGCGCAGATCGACCATGACCTGTGCGGCAGAAATTGAGGTGATGCAATTTGCAGATGAAATTTTATTCTCCCTTGACTGCGGACTTTTTCCCGAATGACACCGAGGATTTGGACGATGACTACAGCGAATACGAGGGTATCCCTTACACCGGCAAGGAATTGACCGGCTACCGCGATGTTATCCGCGATGCCATCTACGAGGATGTCAAAGATTTTTACGGCGACCTGATGCGATATTACCGTGAGGACGATTCCGTCCGCCGCAAGGTCGTCCGCGCCGTTCCCACGGTGGACGAGGTGAACGGTGAACTGGTCGGCTCCCTGTGGGTCGATACGGACGCACCGCTTACCGCCGAGGAACAGGCCGTGTTCTGCGCATATATTTCCGGTCAGTACAGCGACGGCTGGGGCGAGGGCTTTGAGCAGCGGGAGATTTCCGTGGATGACGGCGGTGAATTGTATGTCCACTTTTGGAACTCGGACGAGTGGAGCATCCAGACGGAGCAGGAGCTTTTCTCCCCCAAGCTGGCGGAGGGTCTGCCGGAGTTGTGCTTCTCCACGCTCCCCGGCACCGGCGAGCTCATCTGTATCAAGCGCGGCGTGAGCGGCTACTACCCCAGCGATTGGTCTACGGATAATCCCGCGCAGAACCGGGAGCTGGCAGATTACAACAATGAGCGCCTCGGTGTGACGCAGGCGCAGCGGCTTGCCATGGAGTGCGGCAGTATTCACGGCTGGAGCGTCCCTGGTGCTGACCCCAGCTACTATGAGCAGAAGATGGGAGGGATGAAGTTTGGCTAAGAAGGTGTTTGCCGTTTATCTGGCAAAGGAGGGCAATCCTAACAGCGATGCATACGCAAAGCTGGACTTGCCCGCCTCCCCGTGGGAGCTGTGGGACGCGATGGAAAAGGTGCGGCTGAAGGATGGCGAAGCACTGTACATGGAGATCGACGATTACTATGCTTTCGAATATCTTGCCCCGCATTTAGAGGAGTTGGATATCAGTCTCAACGAGCTCAACGACCTTGCCGCACAGCTTGCGGCATTGGACGAAGTGCAGGAGGTTGCCTTTGACGGTTTCCTGCGCATGGAGGTGCAGCATAAAGTCGATACCAACGGTGGCGTCATCACGCTGCAGGATCTGCGGGATCTGGCGGTCAGCGCAAAAACAGACTGCTATCATGTGGTGGATGCCGCGGATGACGCCCAGCTTGGCCGCTTCTATGCGGAAAACGGCTTCATGGAGGAACTGGACGGTCTATCCGACGATGTGTTCGAGATGCTGGACTTTGGCAAAATCGGCAAAGCCCTGCGTACCGGCGAAAACGGCACATTCACACGGAGCGGCTATGTGGTGAAGCACAGTGAACTGGTCACCGCACCACCCTGCGCCAAGGAACTTCCCGAAAAGCCGGAATATCTCTTCCGGCTCACCCTTGGCCTTCATCCTGACCTCGAAGATGACCGCACCGTCACGGGTAGCTCCCAGACGGTAATCCTCCATCAACCGTTCCAGCACTTCCTTTGCCTTGCTGCCGTAATAGGAATCAAGCAGTACTGAAAGGAAACGGCAGAAGTTGCTATGCACGCTCTGCGATTTCTCCACATAGTGCGGCGGTATGTAACCGATGGCTGTCTGTTGCAGCGGTTGCTTGGGCTTCTGCGCCATACATTGTCTGCCGGAAGAGAAATCACCGGCGGTCCGGCATTCGGGGTGGTCGTGAAAATACTGTCTGGGCGTATAATGATACCCGCAACCGCTTTCGTGGTTGCATCTGCCGACTGACGGGTGAAGGGGCGTACCGCTTTCGTCCACATAGTAGGCAAAGGAACGTCTGTCCCCGCAATTCGGACAGGTATGCCGTGTTGACGTTCCTTTATATTTCTGTAATGAATAGTTGCTCATGACTTTTTTTGATGTTTGGTTTTCTACTGTTGTCCCGCTGTCCCGTCCCCTAAAGGCTGGGACAGTGGGACACTTGGGACACCCCGGGACACTCTGGAAAATCAGGGCCCGGTTTGTATGCTCCCATGTTCTGCAAATGATACGGTCGGCTGGCATACAGCCGTGTGCAGGCTGCTTTTTCATGGTTTGTCCTCCTTTTCATGTCCTGCAAACAGCTCCGCCTGCCTTGCTTCTCCTGCTGTCCCGCTTGTCCCATCTGTCCCATGCTGTCCCACCTGTCCCATTGTCCCGTTCTCCTTGGGACGGGACAGCGGGACAGCAGGGACAGCTGCGTTCCTGTCCTCCTTGCTGCGCTGGATTATCCGGCTGACGGTGGACTTGCCGCAATTGACCTGCGAGGCTATCTCCCGGACTGACTTCCCGGATTGGGACAGTTGCAGGATAAGGCAATCCCTTTGTCCCGATTCGTTGTCACCCGGTTTCTTCAGGTGTTCCTTTTCGGTTGAATAGCCCCTGAACACGAATTGCAGGAAGGCATCCGTTTTCTCAATCTCATAGACAATCACATTGTCGGCATCATACGAGAATGTCCCGTAACGGACCTTAAGCTGCTTCACATAGCGGAGTCCCCCGTCCAGTGCGCTTTTCCCGATGACAAACACGCTGTCAAAGAAGTTGTAGAGCCGCTTGCTTCCGGCAAGGTCGTTGGACGTGATGGGACAGTCCAGTGAACGCTTTGGGGTGTGTGCCAGGACAAGGATGGAAAGCCCGTATCTCTTTTTGAGATTGTTGAGCTGTATCATCAGCCGTCCCGCCGCATCGCCTTTCTCCATGGCACAGCACAGGTAAGTAAGGTTGTCAACGATGAAGATCCTGCAGCGGGTCTGCTGTGCCATCTGTTCGATGCTGCCGATGATTGTCCCTTCAAAGTCGGCATCCAGAAGGGCGTCGCTGTCAAGCGATACCCGGTACAGCCTTTCGGGAAAGGTGTAAGGCTTTCCGTACTCGTCGGTATAGCGGAGCTGGAACTGCTTTTCAGAGAGTTCAAAGTCCAGATAAAGCACGTTGTCAGTCCGGGCGATACGGTCGGCTATCTGCACGGCAAGGATGGATTTCCCCACGTTGGAATCCGCAAAGAGGCAGGACAGTTCCCCCTCGTACCAGAAACTGTCCCACAACGCACGGGGCGTGGGCAGCTGCGATGCTTCGAGTATGGTCCGGTTGGCGGTCTTTATGCTCATCACGCCGATATTTTCCGGCATACCGTTCTGCATCTGGGCTGCCCTTGTCAGGTCGCCATGGATCATGCTGATATAGTTCTTGTCCTCTTCCATGGCTTTTACCAGTTACGTTGGCCGGGCTTGCGGCGATGGGAGGAGGACATGGACTCGCTGAGTTCCTCATCGGACAGGGGTACGGGATTCTTGCGGGAGGATTCCAGCCATCTGTCCAGTTCGTCACGGTAAAGGCAATAGCGTTTGCCGGGCTTGGTGGCCGGAATGCTTCCGTCCGACAGTTTCATGTAGAGCGTTCCCTTGGGAATACCGAGATATTCCGCCGCTTCATCCACGGACATGGGGACATGGGTGTCCACCGCCTTTGCATTGTTCACACTGCGCTGCTCGGTAAGCAGGCTTCTCAAGCTCATCACTTCGTCCCGAAGCTGGGCTACGACCTCCGGTAGGTCGTTGAATGTAATCACTGTTTTTTCCATTTGCGTACTCGCCTCTTTTGTAAGGCTTGGCGCAAAGGACCGCAATGATATGGCCGTGAAGATATTCACGGGATGTCATTGCAAAATAATTCCCAAATAACGATGCCCAACCGTGAATGACGGGCAAAGCTATTCGGGAAACAATGAGATACAGGCTGTTACGTGTTGCCTGATACTTGTCGTTATTGTTGTTATATCCCCGGGAAACGGTCAACTGTTCACTTTCCGTGCATAATCTTCGGGATAATGGAAGTCCAGACTGCCGTTTTCGGGTTCGTCAATGGGAATAAGCGTCTTTGACGGATCGACCTTGAAGTTCTTTATGGTCGCTATATCCGTGTCGGCAAACTCACGTGGAAAAAGGGTCTTGATAAAATTGGCACGGTTGTCCCCGTTGTAGTATTTCTTGTACATGAAACGCTCGGAGATGTTCCACACGAAATGGCGGAGCGGAATGTTGGTAATCTCCCTGGTCAGCCGTCCTGTTATCGGCTTGGGCTTGTAGCTGTGAAGGCACATCCACTTGTTGACCTCGGCACAGATATGGTTGACGGTCTCCTTGTCGGCAATACGGGGCATGACGAAGTGGATGTACTCCATGACCATGCGGATCCGTTCCGCCTCTTCCTGCTTCTGTCTGTCCTCATAGCTGGCACGATTCTTTTCGTGCAGTTCCGGGGCAATGGCAATCTCTACCGGTTTTATATCCGGGGTTGCTTCCCTGTTTGTCGGCATTGGTGTCGGAGCTGCAGGTTCATTTGCATCCTGTAGCTGTTCTTCCTGAGCCCTTATGATTCCGGCAGATGCCTTTTTCTTGCTGGACTTGAGTTTCCAGATCTCGTATGAGTCGAAAATGACCGTCTGGAAAGAGAGATAGAGCAGCCAACCGAGAATGTTGCTGCATACAAAGACTATCAGCCTTACAAAATTGTCCTGATTGAAACTTGCGGAGACAATCAGCGTGATAAAAAAGGAAATCAGGCAGATGGCAACGCCGATGAATCCCAGAATGATGTATTTGTCCTTTATCGTTGGTTCCATATCGTTTTTTTCGGTTATTACTTGTAACTGTCAGGTCTTTGCAAATTTAATGGTATTCTTCCAATTATTGCTCATTAGCCTTGGTTGGCGGTTTCTTTTTCAATGTTTTTCACCAAAAGTCCGGAATCATACCAAAATATCATACTATAATGACTTTTTAAGGAATGGTGCCATCAGAAACTGAGGGAGCGGTTAAAGCCTGCACGCAATAACCGCTCCCCCTGAATATCCTGAAACAAGGCCTATGCTTCCTTGTGTTTCAGGGTTATCTTGTCCACCACCTCGCACATCTGTTGTGCAGCCATCTTGGAATAGATTTGTGTGGTGGTAATGTTCTTGTGTCCCAGACAGGCTTGTATGACAGCCATGTCCGTGCCCATTTCCACGTGCAGGCTTCCGAATGAATGCCGGGTACAATGGAAGGTTATCTTCTTGGTTATGCCTGCCGCCGACAGCCAACGCTTCAGGGGCCCCTGCAGCATCTTGTCCTTGAAGCCCTCAAAGATAAGTCCTTCATGCCGTTCCCCGAGCAGTCCGTAGGCTTCATCACTGATGGGGTTGTGTACAATCTGCTTCGTCTTCTGCATACGGGTGGTCACGAACATCTTGCCGTTGGTATACGGCTGTATCTGCTGCCAGGTAAGCTGCCTGATGTCGCTCTTCCGCAATCCCGTCAGGCAGGCGAAAAGGAAAGCTCTTTTCAGAACCTCTTCCTCGCATGGCGTTTCGGCAAGCCGTATCAGTTCCTCCTGGCTCAGATGCTCTCTCATGGTGGGAATACTCTCGATACGGTCCAGAAAGCCGTTGGGATTCTCCTTTATCTTCCTGTCACGGTAGGCCGTGTGCAGGACGGCACGGAAAGCCGACCAGTAGCCCGCCGCAGAATTGATATGCAGCTTTTGGTTGGTATGTATGGTCTGGGGAGCGTTCAGCAGGTACTCCATGAACTTGCGGCACAAGTCCACGTCCACCTCTTCAAAGGTGCATTTGCCATTTACAAACCGTTCAAAGTGTTTGTAGACGTGCTGCCACTTGATATTCCTTCTGTCTGCCAGTTCCTTGAAGTAGGCGAGGAAATCCCCTTTCATCCTGGCCTTGTCAAAGAAGCCGTTGTTCTCGTTGAAGATGGCTTCGTAACGCCTGTTGCGGAGTATCTCTGCCTTCTTCATCATGCGTGCGTTGAAGTCACGCTCCTGCTGGTTGGCAGGTTTGGCAAAAATGTAAATACCCAGAGCTTCACGTGTTATCACTTTCATGGTGGTGTTGTCACGGTAGCCGGGATAATAGTCCAGACACAGCGAATACTGTGTACCGTTCTTGATCTTGCGCTTGCGCAAGGTTACTGTCTTGCATTTACTCATATTGATGATGTTTTAACTGGTTGTACATTTCCGGAGGTGTCTCCGTGTTCACGGTGGCAAAGGAACAACGTGAAACAGCCGTGAATATCTCCACGACAATCATTTTAAAATAATTTTCGAGTAATGGCGGTTGCTTGCGGTTATTTGTTCCTTTCAGCCATGACACGCTCCACGTCGGAGCGTAGAAGCAGGTTCTTCACGCCGACCTTTATCTTTTCGATGTGCCTAACCTTGACGATATGGCAGATGTTGGCTGAGGAAAGTCCGTAAATCTGCCGGACCTGTTCCACGGTGTAATAACGCTCGTCGTTCACAAGGTCGGTTCTGCGGAGTTCGTCCAGATGGGACTTGGAGTAATAGGTGCGGCCGTATTCTCTTTTGGTCGGTATCCTGTGCCGGTAGGCGTATGCCCGGAGTGCGGCAGGCTTCATGCCGAACTGCTCTTCCGCTTCTTCGGTCAGGAGCCAGTCGGTGATACTGTCCATATCAACAGCCGTACCGAAGAACTCGTCAACATGCTTCTTGCTGTAATAGTTCTTTCCAGCGATACGGCAGATGGAAATGCGATTGCGTTTGGCGGTGGTATAGAGCCATGACTGTTTGACCTTATAAAGGGACATCACCTCTTCACCGGAATAGAAGTCCGGCACTTCATCGGTTACCTTTTCCCTTTTTTCTTTTTTCGCCGGGAAGGAAGATGAAGCGGATTTTTTCGGTGTGGAAGTGCTGCCGGGCAGGATGCGGTGGTAGGGATTGCTCTCCAGCATCCGCTCGATGTCGGCTCTGCGGATGAATGCCATGCGGTTGCTGATGCGTGAGGCTTTCAGCTTGCCCATGGCTACAAGTTTATAGATGTACTGTCGGGAACAGCCCATGAGTATGGCTGCTTTGGAAAAGGTGAGATACTCCTGATGCTGTATCTCCATGATTGGCCGGACGGCTTTGAAGAGGTTGTTCTTCTGTGTCATTCTGGCTCGCCGGGCTTCCGCCTGACAAGCCTCGCTGCAATACCTTTGCATTCCGCTGCGGGTTACAAAGGACTTGCCGCAAAAACTGCATTTTCGGGTTGCTTTCATACTGCTTTATCGTTTACTGGTTCATTTCTTCAATCCTATATTCCTGAAGTGGTGAACGGATGTAAACGGCAGTCAACGGTTGTCGCCTTTCTACACGATGTGACCGTCACTGAATGTCGGGGCGGATATTGTCGCTTGTCGTAAACGGTTGTAAACCCTTGTCAACTGTCTGCACGGTGTGACAAAAAACAAGCCCCGCAAATTCTCCACGTCAGAAATACGTCTCAAAAATATGTGGAAATTTGGGAAGCATCAAAAAGCAGCCGAAAAGTGTTAATTTTTAGAATGTACTGATAATTAAATGTTTATGTTTGGATATTTCTGATTGTTTTTGGTTGTTCTACGCTTCTAAATACAAAGATAGGAATTCTTTGGATTTCAGAGCTTCTTTTATCTTTTGTAGATATTCACTTCCCTTAACATCTTCCATACAAGTTATGTATGGAATGGGAAAATTAAAAGTTAAATCTATTGGATGTTTCTTATCTATATTTTCTCTATCGAAAGTTGTAGCGAAAGAACTTTTAGGAAATGTTGCTCCTACATATATGTGAGGTGAAGTTGCTAAACATTCCCATCTTTGTACTCCTATATATTGGTTACCAATAAAAAATTCGTCATCATTTTTACTATCATCAATAAGGGTGTCCCATTGAAAAATAAATTTATTTTGAACCGTATCTTTAGGGTTTTGTGGTAACTGTTCATTGTTTTTATTTACTAAATGTTCTTCTTTCTCACAAGCCATAAAGAAAGAAGTAGTTATGATATATAACAAATAAAATAATTTTTTTTCATTTTATACCATGCTTTTTCAGTTTACATTTTATCTATTTATATTGCCATAATATGGCTTTAACAATGTGCAAATTTATGCAATATATATGTAAAATCCATTTATAATAGAATTTATTTTATTGTAATGATTTGATTTAATCAATTGATTGTCAGTAGTGAATATAGAAAAAGACTTGTAATATTTATCTTTTTTATTTATTTCATTTTTTTGAGAAAGAAAGGTAATAATATTGGCTCCATCAGGTGCTTTAATTTTCTTTCGAATATTGGTCTTGTATCTATGAAAATATGCTTTGCATCCAAATAGCAGCTATTTCTTCTGTTTTAAAACCTGCAATCATCATACAACATAGCTGCATTTCTTTTTCATTTAAGCATGAATAGTTTTCCTTTAACATGGAGTAAAAATTGTCAAAAGATAAATCTATATGTTTACAAAAACTGTTTCATTGTATTGTTAATAGGTCATTATATTTTATGAAGTTAAATTTTTCTATTTCCTTTAAAAGTTTGGCACTTTGTTCTTTTTTCATATATGTGTAATTTATTAAAATGAATATCCAAAACTAATATAAGGGTAAATAAATGGTTCTTTTGTTACACCGTGTTTATCATTAAAACTAAAAGAAGGGCTTAATCCTATTCTAAATAGAAAACCTTTAGTTGATATGTAACGGTAACCTATATTAGAAAAGAAATAATATCCAAATGTTGTATTGGAAGTTAAATTTATTGTTTCATATTGATCCTTTGATTTTTCTATAAAAGAAATATGTTCGTTATATATTCCAAGATTAGAACCTAATCCAAGTTCTAATTTGTGCTTATTTCCAGAGGTGAGAAAGTTGACTTCGATAGGGAAAAATAGCCCTCTATTAGAGTTAGATGCTTTAATAAAAGAATCCCCTCCTTGAAAATAAGAAACACCAAGCCTATATCCCCATGGGGATATAGGAGTAAATCTTGAATCGAAAGAAACTCCAATAAGGTTAGAAGATCCTAAAAACTCTACATAGATATTTTTATCTCTTGTCTTTTTGAAAGATAAGGTGTCCTGTGCGAATATATTTGCAAAAACACCTATGGCAAACGATGCAAGTAAAAAACCTTTTTTTATCATATAATTTATTGATTTTGAACGTTGCAAAGTTAGACTTAATACTTCAAATCGCCATTTGTAAGCCTTTTTGTTAACTTGTAAACTTAATATATAACTATTTGATATTTAGGGTATATCACAAAAAAAGATTGTAAAAGTATAAACTGTCATTGGAATGGAGGAGCAGACATTAAAAAAGCTATGATATTAGCACCTTCAGGAGTTTTAAGTTTCTTTCGGATATTGGTTTTATATTTGTGTACAGAAAAAATACTTTGCATCCATATAGCTGCAATTTCTTCTGTCTTGAACCCTGCAACCATCATACAGCAAAGTTGTAGTTCTTTCTCATTTAGATCTGAAAAGTTATCTTTCAGCAGTGTATAAAAATTATCAAAAGATAAATCAATGTGTTTATAAAAATTGTCCCATTGCGTAGTTAGTAAAGAATTATTTTGTGTAATATTGAATCTATTTAATTCTTTTATAAATTTAGCACTTTGTTCTTTTTGCGTATATCTCAACATCGCAATTTGTTTGGCTACTTCAAAATCACGTAAAATGAACATCTTTGCTTCATCTTTTATATTATTTAATCCCTCCAATGTTTCTATTTGTTGGTGAAGAGCCACAATTTGGTAAGCTTGTTTTCTTTTTTTATTGATGTAGATTAATAGCCCTATACTTGCTATAAAAAGAGAACTTAAAGCAGTATATTTGTATGTAGATAATTTCTTTTCATAATTTTTTTTATCACAAAAGTGGGTATATGCTTGAATAGCTTCATCTAAAGAACTTCCATTCAAATTTCTTAGAAGAATTTCATGTCGTTCTATTGCCTTATACAGGCAATCAATTTGATTATCTGTATTATTATTCTCTCTAGCAAATTCTGCACACAGTTTATAAAATTCTATTTCAGCAAAATTAGTTTCCGGGTCTGTGTCATATTGTATAGCTAATTTTCTATGTTTATAAGCATTTGCTAAATCATTTATGGAGTAATAGCAATAAGTTAGTATAGAATGGCAGACAAACAAAAAATCATCTGTTTGTTTTAATGTTATAGCTTCCTGTAATTTATCAATACATAATGTCCATTGTTTAGTCTTATATAACGCAATACCTTGTAGGCATTTGATTTCATTATAATAAATATTGTTTTTATCAATGGAAATTTCTATTAAATTCAATAACTCATAGGCTTTTTTATGATTTCCTATATATAAAAAGCTTTTTGCCATTTGTACTTGAGTTGATATATCCATATCCCTAAATGCAATATCTTCAATACACTGGTTAGCTAATGTTTGATATTTAATAAATTTCAACATATTGTATTTGCGGATATACATATCTCCTAGATAGCCATATAAACAACATAGCCATTCTTTATCCTCTATTTGGCTTGCTATATCTATAGCTTTTTCTATAGCTTGCACCTCCATTTTTAAGTTTTTTTCTTTTTTGTATGTTTTGGCAAGAAACAAAAGGGATTCAAGTTGTTGTTGAATTAGTTTCTTTTTTGTGAAAATATGAATACTTTTTTGTAATAACCCTTTATGTGGGTAATAATTATTTATATAGTGATTTGCTAATGAAACCAATAAGAAATGAGTTGCTTCTTTTGAGTTATTAAGATTAGTGACCTGGGTTGAATCAATTTTAGAAAGATATAATCGAGGATTATTTTCTAAGAGTGTTATTTGATTATTAAAAAAGTCTTCTTCCTCATTGTTTTGTTGGCAAGATGTCTGTACTAACAAAATGATGATAACTAAAAAATATATAGATTGTTTTTTCATAGTATTATCAATAGGTTTGATTACAACTCAGTTTTTACATGTATTTTTCCGAAAGTCTTTTGTTCATTATGTACCCAGCACAATTCTCCGATAATCTTCTCCAATGGGAAATAATCAAGAACGCTATATTGCAGGTCAAACCCGGTATGCTCGAAATAATCCAGCGGGAGTGAAACGAAGTCTTTACGGAGTATTCCGTCTGTTTTGCAATATAATTCCAGCCATTCGGAGGTTTCGCCACTTATTGAAATTATTATCTTTTCAGACCTCTTCTTTGGTTGAACATCTTCTTTCATTGTCATATCGTAATTTTCTGAACAGAATATGCTTTATACTTCCGAAACATGCTGCAAATATAGCAAATATTCTCCAATGCTATGCATTGGGGATGGAGATAAAGCAAATAAGCAGGAGTTTTGAGCTATCCCGCAACACAGTGCGCAGATATGTGCGTCTGTTCCAAAAGTGTGGCATTCCGATAAAGGAGTTGGCATCAATGCCTTCTTCCCGCATCCAAGAAATGTTCTCCGAAGGGGTTAGCCGTAGTCAGATTCCATCACAACGCCAACTTGAGCTGGAGGCACTTCTACCCGAGTACTCCGCCCGTCTTAGCCGCCGAGGGGTAACGGTCAAATCCCTGTACAAAGAGTATCACAAAACACGCCCTAATGGATACAAACATGCCAGTTTCGGTAATTATCTCATGCGTTACCGGATGGTGACTCATGTCGTGGGGCATATTGAGCATTATGCCGATGACCAAATATACATTGACTTTGCCAGTGACAAGCTTGAGGTCATTGACAATGAAAACGGTGAATGCCGTAGCGTTGAAATGTTTGTGTCCATACTCCCCTGTAGCCACTATACCTATTGTGAGGCGGTCTGGTCCCAGTCAAAACAAGATCTGATCAAGGCATGTGAAAACGCACTTCATTTTTACGGCGGTATTCCGATGGCAATCGTACCTGACAACCTCAAAGCAGCAGTAGCCCGCAGCAACCACAACGGTCCGGTAATCAACGAGGAGTTTGCGGCATTTTCCGAGCATTATGGATGTACCGTATACCCCGCACGGGTACGCCATCCCAAGGACAAGGCGTTGGTTGAAAATGCCGTGAAACTGCTTTACCGGCAGTATATGCAGATGTCGAAGAGCTTGTGTTCAACTCTCTGGAATCTTTGAATGTGGCCATTTTCGAATCGCTCTCAGCCTTTAACGGGCGCAGGATGAACGGACGTTCCCTGTCCAGACGCGAACAGATTGAAGCCGAGTACCTCCGCCCACTTCCCGCCATACGCCACCAGATGAAGGAGCAGCGCTCTGCAACGGTAATGCGGAACTGCTATGTAACTTTCAAGCTTCACCATTACAGCATGCCGAAAGAGTATATAGGCAAACGTGTCGAAATTGTCTATGATGCTGACACGCTGAAGATATACCATGGTCTGCGCCTAGTGACCACACATCAGCGTGATGATACGCTTTATGCCTATACAACTAAGGACGCCCACAGACTGCCCGGACGCCATGGGAGCTATGAAAATAAAATAAACTTAATCATATATTAATCTTTTCAAAGGTCTGTAATCCGGAGTTGCCAAAAGGCAACAGCAGCTGCTGCAGCCACATTGAGCGAATCCACTCCATGCGCCATAGGGATACGGACTACATAATCAGCTTCAGCAATTGTCTTGTAAGGAAGCCCATCCCCTTCTGTTCCCATCACAATAGCCAACCGAGGTTCAGCCGCCAATATGGGATGATCTATAGAGATAGAATCATCAGTCAACGCCATGGCAGCAGTACGGAAACCAAACTTGTTCAAATCGCCAATCGTACCATTCAACCATGTCCATGGAACCAAGAACACCGAACCCATAGACACCCTTACCGCACGGCGATTCAACGGATCGCAAGAATTGCGTGTCAACAAAACAGCATCTATCCCAAGAGCAGCTGCCGAACGGAATATCGCCCCGATATTGGTAGTGTCCACCACACCGTCAATGACTACAATCCGCCGGGTATCCCGGCAGATCTCTTCCATAGAGGGCAACACCGGACGACGCATAGCACATAATACACCACGTGTCAGAACATAGCCAGTCAACGTAGCCAACAACTCTCTATCACCCGTATAAACGGGCACATCACCACAACGCTTGATAATGTGAGCAGCACTACCAGAGATATGCTTACGCTCACACATAAGAGCAAGAGGTTCATATCCTGCATCCAAAGCCCTACTAATGACATTGGGGCTTTCGGCTATAAACACCCCTTTCCCAGGTTCCATACGCTGACGTAACTGAGCTTCCGTCAACATGCAGAAAACATCCACTCCGGGATGTGTCAATGATGATATTTCAATAATAGGCATACACTCTTATATTATGCTATTTCATTGCTTTTAATCTACATTCCAGTTTCCATTGTCACAGCTACTTTTATCACTCCATCTTGTCGGTTCTCAAAAATCTGGTAAGCCGTTTCTATCTGATCTAGCGGGAAACGATGTGTAATTAGTGGAGTGGTATCTATTTTTCCCATCTCTATCAAGCGAAGTATCTCAGCACAATCGCAACCATCTACGCCACCAGTTTTGAAGGTTAGATTCTTTCCATACATATCCGGCAAAGGAAGAATCTGAGGACGGTCATAAAGAGCCACCAAAATAACGACAGCATTAGGGCGCGCACATTCCCATGCCAAGCGAAATGTATCCTCCCCTCCTGCCACTTCAAAAACTACATCCGCACCACCGTGTGGACTACTTTGCAATACAAATTCCTTACATTCTTCTGGAGTGACAACTTCTACCTGCGGATAATGTTCCCTAACAAACCGAATTCTTTCAGAGGATTGTTCACAAACAACAATGCGCTGCGGCTTTCTCAGCATCACACAAAGCAAAGTACAGATTCCCGTAGGTCCCGCACCAATGATAAGCACCGTGTCTTCTTCGGTAATCTCCGAAATGCGAGCAGCCCAAAATCCTGTAGCAAGGATATCTCCTACAAACAAAGCTTGCTCATCACTCACGGAATCGGGAATGAGATTCAAGCCTTGATCAGCATAAGGTACGCGAACATACTCCGTCTGCCCCCCATCAATCCGACATCCCAAGGCCCATCCCCCATTAGGATCAGCACAATTATTCACATATCCATGCCGGCAAAAAAAACATTCTCCACAAAAGGTTTCCACATTGACGGTAACTCGATCGCCTGGTTTGACTAATTTAACATCACGTCCTGTCTGCTCCACAATACCCACCATTTCATGCCCCACTGTTATTCCGGGAACAGCACGTGGCACACCACCATGTTTAATATGCAAGTCACTGGTACAAATACTCCCGAGAGTAACGCGCACAATAGCATCACGCGAGTCTCTCAACTCAGGCTTCGGTTTCTCTATCAATTCAAATTTTCCCTGTTTAATATAAGTATATGCCAACATGATATTTCCTTTTCTTCTTTAATGGTTATCTTTATAAAACGACGCAAAGATAATATACAAACATAAATAACAGCCACCATTTGCTGACAAAATGGCTTTCTTTATCACTTTACCTTGCTTCTCAACTGCAAACAAATTTTACAAAGGTTTAAACACATCTCGATATTCATTAAAATTATCTTCACAGATTTAAATTCATTTCATTTCCGGCTGACATTTTGCCATCAGGCATATACTTTGCAAGAACATCAGTGTATTTCCAAAAACGACAAGATAAAAAAATCAAAAAGCAGTCTAGTAACAATTTAAAATATAGGAGATTATAATTATGATGCCGACTAGAAAGTATAACAATCAGAATTGGTTACCAAGTATTTTCAACGATTTCTTTGATAATGAATGGTTGACAAGAGCCAACGCTACCGCCCCTGCAATTAATGTCATTGAAAGTGACAAAGATTATAAAGTAGAGGTTGCTGCTCCGGGTATGACTAAAGAAGATTTCAATATCCACATCAGCGAAAACAACGAACTAGTGATCTCAATGGAGAAAAAGAATGAAATAAAAGAGGACGACCATCACAACAGAAGATATTTACGTCGTGAATTTTCTTACTCTAAGTTCGAACAAGCTTTGATTCTTCCTGAAGATGTGGTTAAGGAAAAAATCAGCGCCAATGCCAGCAATGGTGTTCTGACCATTGATTTGCCTAAACGCACTCCTGAAGAAAAAGCCAAAGTGAACAGAGTCATCGAAATTCATTAATCACAGATTTTGAATATTTACAATCAGACAGTTTATAAGGTACATCTATAACATGCTATTATTTTGCATGATATAAAAGTGTGCCTTATATATTGTCCGATTGTCATAAAATCAACATATTTGCATCAACACTTTCTGCGGATTTCCACCATGCTTTTCAGCGTTTCTTCCCATCTTTCCCCTAAAAAAAGTCCACCTCTATTACAATTGAACTTCAAATTCAGGACAAAACTGAAAAAAGCCAGTTTAAATTTTCCTTCAAAAAATGCTGAACAACATTAAAACAGAAACTAAGATGAGTAGGCTTCTTTTTTATTATACAAGCATTAAAATCACATATTTTTAGTATTTTTGTACCCAAATTCACCATATAAAACAAACCAATAAAAAGAGGATGAAAGCATCAGTACGTTTAGTTCGTTTTGCTACAATAGGAACCTTAAATTACCTTATTACCATGTTAGTGATATGGATTGTGATGAATTACTTCTCATTCAAAGGAAAATATATAGTAGCAAATATTATGGCATATCTCATCGCTCAAACCCATAATTTTATATGGAGCAAATATTGGATTTTTCCTTCCAGCAATCCCCAAAACAGTCTTTGGCAACAAATAATGCTCTTTTGTACCGCTTTTGGTATTGCCTATGGCATACAACTTCTTTTTGTGATACTGATGATAGAAGCAATAGGAATCAAAGAATTTACAGCACAATTTATTGGAATAATAATATATGGAGCTGTTAATTTTATGGTAAACAATAGAATAACATTCCGATAAATATATTTCAAAACTTATGGCAGACAATTATATAGAAAGGCAATACGAACAATATGAAGCCCGAAAGGCTGCATGGGAAAAAAAATGTAAACAAGGAAAGAAGAAAACGATTTCCGTCAAGCTTCAACCAAAGGACCTGACAGACAATACAATCAAACTTCCTAGAAAAGTATTCATCACAGGAGGTGCCGATGGCATAGGGAGAAACATTGTGAAAGCTTTCTGCAACTCACAATACCAAGTCGCCTTTTGTGACAAAAATGAGGATTTAGGAATACAGACAGCCAAAGAGACCGGAGCAATTTTTTATCATGCCGATGTAAGTAATAAAGAATCCCTTGAGAACTGTATGCACGAGCTTTTTGAAAAGTGGGGGGATATGGACATCATTATTAACAATGCCGGAATAAGCGAATTTTCTCCCATCACGGAAACCAGCGTGGAAGATTTTGATAAAATTTTGTCCATCAATCTGCGACCTGTATTTATCACCTCACGCACATTAGCTTTGCATCGCAAATCCCAAGCAGAAAATCACCCGTATGGCAGAATTATCAATATCTGTTCCACCCGTTATTTAATGAGCGAACCGGGAAGCGAAAGCTATGCGGCTTCCAAAGGAGGAATCTATTCACTGACCCATGCACTTGCTTTATCCCTTGCCGACTTTCATATCACCGTAAACTGTATTTCGCCGGGATGGATTCAGACCAATGATTACGAACGGCTACGCCCAGAAGATCATGCCCAACATCCATCAAGACGAGTAGGCAAACCAGAAGACATAGCACGTATGTGTTTATTTTTATGTCAAGAAGAGAACGACTTCATCAATGGACAAAATATCATCATCGATGGTGGAATGACCAAAAAGATGATTTATTTAGAATAAAACGAACTAAAGAAAATATCTATAATGAATAAATAATCACTCATGAAAATACATCATATCGCCATTTGGACATTTCATCTGGAAAAGCTAAGGGAATTTTATACTCGTTACTTTAACGGAACAAGTAATGAAAAATACATTAATTCCCAAAAAGGTTTTGAATCTTACTTCATTTCATTTGAAAGTGGTGCTACATTAGAGTTGATGAGTAGGATTGACGTGCAAAATATCCCGATAGAAGAAAACAGACCGGGATTGACCCATCTAGCTTTTTCTTTTGAAAGCCAAGAAGCTGTCTTATCACTAACGGAACAGCTACGTACTAAAGGATACCATATCGTAGGTGAACCTCGCATTTCAGGAGATGGCTATTTTGAAAGTGTGATACTAGATCCAGACGGAAACCGGATAGAGTGTGTTTACAAAAAAGAGCAGGAATGCCCTCCTGAGGGAAATCATGTAATAGAAACTGAGCGACTTATTTTACGTCCTTTTACAGAGAATGATACGGAAGCTGTTTTTAACTGTTGCCAGCATCCCAACCTAGGAAATAATGCTGGTTGGAAACCTCATGACACACTGGAAGAATCTCTGAAAATTCTTCAAACAATATTTATACCACAAAAAGACACATGGGCCATCACTAGAAAGGAAGACCGGCTTCTGATAGGAGCTATAGGAATTCTACCAGACCCAAAGAGAGAGAATTCAAATGCCGGAATGATAGGTTATTGGTTAGATGAAGCCCAATGGGGAAAAGGATATATGTCTGAAGCCGTCTGTGCTGTCTTGGACTATGGCTTCAACAAACTAGGATTAACCTTGATCAGTGCAAATTGTTATCCTCAAAACAAACGTTCACAACGTGTTTTGGAGAAAATGGGGTTTACATACGAAGGCATTCTCCATCAAGCCGAAGTTAGCTATGATGACAAAATATATGATCATTTGTGTTATTACTTAGAGAAAAACAACCTAAAATAAGTTTTTCATTTTTACACAATCTCAAATGCCTATTCTATTTCATCATTAATTTTGTTAATCCCTAACTTCCCCCAAAGGATATATACGTGTCTAAAAAAATCAAAACAAAGCAATCGTTCTTGGGTAAAACATTTATCCAAGAACGATAAAAATACACCTTATTCTTCTTCGGAGATTATTTCTCATAAAATCAATTGAAATAATACAAGAAGATAGCGATGCCTTCAAGTGCCTTCTTCGGTTGGTCTTTTATCTCAATTGTAAATTTAATTTCAGCCTTGGCTACGCCACGCAAGTTCTGTAAAGAATGAAGACTTGCTACCATACGGATACTCTGACCTGCTAGGACAGCCTGTCCAAATTTCATCTTGTCCATACCATAGTTGATCATCATTTTCAGATTATTCACTTCTATAATCTGGTTCCACATATGTGGAAGCAACGAAAGGGTCAGGTAACCATGTACAATAGTACTATGATAAGGACTTTCCACTTTAGCACGTTCTGTATCTACATGAATCCACTGATGATCCAAGGTAGCATCTGCAAAAAGATTAATTCGGTCTTGCGACACTTCCACATAGTCGGAAATTCCAATCTGCCGTCCTAGCAGCTTCTCAAAATCCTCGTACGAATTAACAACAACTTTATCCATTATCTCTTTGTTTTAAAGGTTATACACTAATTGAATACAAAAATAAGAAAAAATAGTCCTATATTTGCACTTTATTCACACGAAAACTTCATTACAGATGAGAATTATTGAAAGAGAACAGCGTACCGCAGAACAAATGATCCGAATTTATTGTCGGTACAAGGAAGACAATAAAGAGCTTTGCCCAACCTGTCGGCAGTTATTGCAATATGCACATAACAGGTTAAAGCATTGTACATTCGGTGAACAAAAAAAGACTTGCCGCAACTGTCCCATACATTGTTATAAACCAGAAATGAAGAAACGAATACAAGAAGTAATGCGGTATGCTGGTCCACGAATGTTTTTTTTTCATCCCATAACAACTATCAAGCATTTCATTCATCAATAAACAGAATGGACAGAGCACAGTTTTATAAAGAAGTATATAGCATTACAAAAGAAATCCCCTACGGCAATGTTTTTACTTACGGAAAAATAGCACAACTTATAGGTAATCCCCAATATTCACGAATGGTAGGACAGGCTTTATCTTATGCACCAAAAGAAGAAGACCTTCCTTGCCACCGGGTAGTAAACAGCCAAGGAAGACTAGTTCCCAGCTGGCAGAAACAAAAAGAATTATTGGAAAAAGAAGGAATCACCTTCAAGCGCAATGGATGCGTCAATATGTCCAAACACTTATGGGACATTACTGGTTCACTCACATCGACAATAGGTATTAGCCCCACAAGTGCAACGTGGCAATAATTGCTCACTCAGTTCGTCCCGATAAAACTCATATAATTCACGATACATCGTTTCATAAAGTTCGGAAATACGATGTTCCAATTCTGTTTCATCCTCATAAATATGCTGAAACGGGTCATCAAAAGAAAAATGCTTCCAGTTTTTCACTTCCTTATTAAAATCACCCTCCACTTCCTTTGCTTCTTCACAAAGAGTAATCACATAGTCCCATGGTTGATGGCAATATATATCCACATCACTAGCTTTCTTACGAGAGCAATCGTATCCATTCTGTTCCATCACCCCTACCACTGAAGATGGTACCACTCTTCCCGGCAGAACTCCAGAAGTAAATATCTTTGTCCCATGTCCAAAAGAAGATAATATCTTCTGTGCCATACGACTACGACATATGTCACTATTACTCACCAATAAAATATTCATCGCTATTCCTATATTTAAATTCAACAATTATTTTCATTCATCCCTACTAACATAAAACACTCTCAAAGTATAAACTAATATCCGATATCCAGCCCCATTCAAGTGCAAATCATCAATGGGCAAATTAGGGTTCAATTTATCATTCAACAACAATTTATCGAACACGTCTATCACCAATAAATGAGATTTTAAGTTTTCCTTTCATACCTACCTCTTCACCAGTTTTTTTGGAGAGCCACTCCATGAACACCCCAAACAATAAACAATAGTCAAATCAAACCCTTCCATATTCTCTTCCAAATTTCTCGGTACCACTTCCCCTTCATCCGATACATAAACTAACAACCTTTCTTTCTTCTCATTTTTAACGTATAACCCTGCAATTTTGCATTGCGGACACAACAATTTTCTCATATCTATTTTCTCTTTTTATCCAAAACAACAAATTAACATCCAATTTTTCTTATAAATTTGCGGCAAAAATACGAAAAAAAAACAGTTGAATAGCATCTGTAATGAATTTGCACAACATAAAAAGATTATTGGAAAGAAAATGCCTATCTTTGCCCAAGAATATAAAATCGCAAAATAAAAGTGTAGCTATGGAAATAAAATTAGACAGAAAAAAAAATCATATTGCGGCATCTGATTACAAAGAACAAATAACCGTCATAAAAACAACTAGCGATTTCAAAATAGGAAACAATGTAGACACGAACAAAATAGAAGGGAATTATATGGTAAAAAGAGAGAAAGAAACGCTTATAAAAATAATAGAACTTCGCAAATCTCAACGCGATATTATCCTAACTTTAAATGTATCTCTATATTCCCGTTACAGACTGAAAAGCAGTCAACTGAAGTATTACAGGAATTAAACAAAAACTTTATCATTCATTCCGAGTTGTCCGCATAGTGACCTCACAAGAAAAACAAATCATTAGCAACTATATTAAACGAACTATGATACATTTTTTTAAGAATTCCATTGCCACTATAAAGTTACCCGATAAGTTCACTTATCCTTTTCACTATACCCCTCATCCACTTTGCATAATAGCGACTAAAGAAGTACAAGCCTATCTGACAAGTCAATCCCAATGGCAAAAAGAATTGCAACAAGGAAAAATGTTTGGTGTCCTAATTGTACAAACACCCGAGAATAAAATAGGTTATTTGGCTGCATTTTCAGGAACATTGGCTGGTAAAAACTGTCATCCTTTCTTCGTCCCGCCAATTTATGATTTGTTACAACCACAGGGATTCTTCAAAATAGAGGAAAAACGTATATCCGCCATCAATGTATGCATTAAAAAGACACAGAACGACCCTCGTTACATAGATCTACTCCGACAAATTGAAAAAGAAAAAATACAATCCCAGCAGGAATTGACTGAAGCTAAAGAGTTTTTCAAATCCGCTAAAAAAAACAGAGAAATCCGGCGCAAGACAGGAATTCCCGACGCAAAGGAGTTAGCTGCAATGATACGTGAAAGCCAGTTTCAAAAAGCTGAATTAAAACGCATGGAAAAAATATGGAAAGAAAAAATCGCTTCACTACAAGCAGAAGCCGATACTTTCATCACAAAAATAGAAACGATGAAGATAGAAAGGAAAAAACGTTCTGCCACTTTACAAAGAAAGCTGTTTGAGCAGTTTCAAATACTAAACGCCCATGGAGAAACAAAAGATTTATGTCGTATTTTTGCACAAACTATACAAAAATTTCCTCCTGCCGGAGCCGGTGAATGTGCAGCTCCCAAATTACTCCAATATGCCTATAAGCATCAATTAAAACCTATTGCTATGGCAGAATTCTGGTGGGGAGATTCTCCAAAAGCAGAAATAAGACATCATGGATACTACTATCCTGCATGTAAAGGAAAATGCGGACCTATCCTGGGACATATGTTACAGGGACTGGAAGTGGAAGAAAATCCCTTGTTAAAAAAACATTATCATGAAATGCCATTAGAGATAGTATATGAAGATAATTACCTAGTCGTAATCAACAAACCAGCAGGAATGCTCTCGGTTCCAGGAAAAGGAGAAATAGACTCTGTCTATCAACATATAAAAATACTTTATCCAGATACCACAGGTCCTCTGATAGTCCACCGATTGGATATGGCTACTTCCGGTGTGTTATTAATAGCCAAAAACAAAGAAGTACATCAGCACCTGCAAGCACAATTCAAGAATAGAATGATAAAGAAACGATATATTGCCTTATTGGATGGCAAGATTTCTTCTAAAGAAGGAACCATAATACTCCCCCTCCGTATGGATCCTCTTGACAGACCCAGACAAGTAGTAGACCATGAACATGGAAAAACCGCTATCACACAATATCAGGTTTTAAACGAACAAGAAGGAAACACACTTATTGCCTTTTATCCATTGACAGGACGGACACACCAATTAAGAGTACATGCCGCCCATCCGGAAGGATTACATTGTCCTATACGAGGAGATGAACTCTACGGACAAAAAGCAGACAGACTTTATTTACATGCTGAAAGTCTAGAGTTTGTTCACCCTGTAACAAAAGAAATAATTTTTGTAGAAAAGAAAAGTAATTTCTAATAGTTTTTGCTCAGAAAATTTATCTGTGGGTGCTGAAAGTTTTTTTCAGCACCTCACACACCAAATTAGTATTTTACCATTCCTGAAGTAGACATCCGTTTTATTCTTCCATACACATATATAAATGCGGGAATCAGAAAAATAACTGCAAATATCCATGCCGTAGGGTCACCAAAACAAACAGCTAAATAGCCCAATATTGGTACTGCATAAAGACTGACCATTATACGGGCAATCATTTCGGATACCCCCGACAACATAGCCAAATTGGTAAAGCCCACCCCCTGAATGGAATAACGCAAGATACAAAGTAAGCCCAAAACCGGAAAGAAAGAAACGGAAATATGCAAAAACAATTCCGTATCTTTCAATATCTCCCATTCTGCTGGGTCAACAAATAACAAGGCAAAAGTACGTGCTCCCAACATCAAGACTACAAACATAAAACCACAATAAATAACCATCATTAACACACTCGCCTTGATTCCCAGCCAGATACGCTTCGGTTTTCCCGCACCGTAATTCTGTCCACTATAAGTAGCCATAGCTATACCCAGACTCTCAAGCGGACACATACAAAACATCTTAATACGCATAGCAGCCGTAAAAGCAGCCACACAAGCAGTACCCAATGCATTATTCGCACTTTGCAACATAATACTGCCAATAGCAGTAATAGAGAACTGTAATCCCATCGGCACACCGATATACAGTAAAGTCTTTGCCAACGCTCCTCGAAATTTATGCTCTGTCGGAGTTCCCTTCAGAATCTCAAAATGACGCATCATATACAAATAACACAATACAGCCGAAACCCCTTGTGAGAATACCGTAGCCACAGCTGCTCCCGCCACTCCCCAATCAAGTATCAAAATACAAAAGAGATCAAGCAAAATATTCAATATCGTAGTAAAAAGCAAAAACCAAAACGGAGTTTTGCTATCACCCAATGCACGAATAATACTTGAAAGCAAATTATAGAAAAAGGTACAGGGCACCCCGATAAAAGTAATCAGCAAATAAAGATAAGCATCCTCAAGAATATTCTCCGGAGTCTGCATCATCTGAAGAATATCCGAACAAAACATACTAGTTACAATAGCAATTACTACAGACATCACCGCTGCCAATTGTAAACTAACTGCCACAAAACGCCGCATCATACCATAATCCCTTGCTCCAAACTTCTGTGCGACAGGAATACCGAAGCCACCACAACAGCCATTGCAAAAGCCTAATATCAAAAACACCACCGAAGTGCTAGCTCCTACAGAAGCCAAAGCATTAATTCCAAGAAACTTACCCACAATAGCAGCATCCATCAAGGAATAAGTCTGCTGAAGTAAATTACCCAGCAATAAAGGAAAAGCAAAATTCAATATCAAAGGGAACGGACGTCCCGAAGTCATCTCTCTCGAAGTTGCCATAACATGAATGTATTGTAAATCCGAATACAAATATATATCATCCTTTGTAAAAATACATATTTCTAGAACTTCATTTCAATGAATACCCATTAATTAAATGATACATATCAATTTTTCTCGGAGAACTATCGTCTTTCCCAAAATCCTGAATAAAAAAGCAACAACACAGCAAACAACTCCAAACGTCCTATCAACATCAGGAACGACAATATCCATTTAGCAGCATCAGGCAACGCCGCCCATGAAAAAGCAGGACCGAATGCTCCTAATCCCGGTCCCACATTGCCTAAGCTAGAAATTACTGTACTCATCGCTTCAATTATCCCCACCCCGAAAAACATCAGCAGTATCCATCCGGCCAAAATACAGAACAAATAAAATACAAAGAATGTATTCACTGAAGCAATGATGGAAGGCGATATAACCTGACGGTTCACACGAACAGGCAATACAGCCCTAGGATGCAGCATCCGTTTGAATTCATTTTTGATATTACGCGCCAGAATCATAAGGCGCATATTTTTGATTCCCCCACTAGTAGACCCCGTACATCCACCTGACAACATAGCAAAAATAAGAAGCATCCATGTAAAAGATGGCCACAAGTTATAATCATCCGTTGCAAAGCCGCATGACGTATGCGCCGTAGCCACTTGAAACAGAGCCCTGCGGAATGCCTCTTCCCAATCATAATGATTCTGAAAAACTAAGGCAAACGTAATAACAAGTGTCAGAATACTCACTGATTTCATAAACCAACGGAATTCATCATCCTGAAATAAACGCTTGCCTTTCCCTTTCAGACACATAAAATAGAGAGAGAAATTAATACCCGAAAGGATCATAAATATCGCTATTACATATTCTATAAACGGAGAGTTCCAATAAGCTACACTAGCTTGTTTGGTAGAATAACCACCTGTAGCCGTTGTAGAGAATGAATGACATACCGCATCAAAAAAACTCATTCCTCCTATCATCAGCAGCACAGTTTCTGCAATTGTAAGAATAGCATATATCATCCACAGCCACTTAGCCATCACATCAATCCGGGGATGTGTTTTGTCGTGCGTCACCCCGATAGCCTCAGCTGAAAAAAGTTGTATAGTTCCTCCCCCGAAAATAGGAAGCACAGCAATAGTAAAAAAGACAATACCCAAGCCACCTATCCATTGTGTCAAGCTACGCCAAAATAACAGACCATGTGAAAGAGATTCTATATCATCCAATATAGTAGCTCCTGTAGTAGTAAAACCCGACATGGTTTCAAAAAAGGCATCCGTCACCGAAGGGATTCCTCCACTAAAATAAAAAGGCAACATTCCAAACAACGTAAACAAAAACCAAGTAAAAGTTACAATGCAGTACCCATCTCGTCGTGTCAGCCGATTCTCAGCACCTCTACTACAAATTAGCAAAACTCCACCGACCAATGTATTCAAAAGAATGGTATATAGAAAATATTGATAATCTTGCTCACCGTAACATAAGGAAACAGCCGCACAAAGCAGGAACATAGCAGATTCAATAAAAAGTAATACCCCCAATACACGGAATATCATTTTTTTATTTATCAAGCTATTATTCCGGCTTCCACCTTTATATAATTTATCTGGATTATAAAATTCTCCCATCTTTTTATACCTTTTATATTTGACAAGTATATAGCGAATACTATGCCAAAATGAAAAACAACATTATAAACTATTGATAAACAAACAGATATTATATGAAGTCATAAAAAAAAGGGAAACACTACCCTTTTCAAAATGAAAGGGAGCGTATTTCAAAACAACAAGGTTGCAGATATGACGATCTCAAGCAAAATTTAAATTACATACATATCTGCTAACACTACAACATCGTCCTCATCATAATGAATAATGAATAAATATTTTAAAATTACCCACTATTTTACTATTTTTGCATCCAAATCGATAATCCTCTACTAAATTTAATTCGCCTACTGTGGAATTATTCTACAGCTGTTGCCTGTTTTCCACACTTTCCCTATCAACAAAAGGCAGTAATAAAACACTGATTATGAAAAGGAAAGGCTATTTACAGTAGTTTGGCACGCTGCTTGTATTCCTACTGACGGCATCTTAAACAATAACAAAACTAAAGTATGAAACTATTTTTTACACACAAAGAAATTGCGCTAAAAAAGAAAAGAACAGCGCTTGTAGTAATAGGTATTGGACTAGTTATCGGGATTTACCTGATTGTTTCCCATCGACCGGCAAAGATGCCGGAACTTCCAGTAGTTGCCATAGCACCGGCAACGCAAGACGATGTGGAAATATATGGTGAATATGTAGGACGCGTACGTGCACAGCAATTCGTTGAAGTACGTGCCCGAGTAGAGGGATATTTAGAACAAATGCTTTTCGCAGAAGGTACATATGTCACTAAGAATCAAGTGCTGTTTGTTATCAATCAAGATCAATATCGAGCCAAAGCTGACAAAGCGCGTGCCCAATTGAAAAAAGATGAAGCACAGGCACAAAAAGCAAAACGCGATTTAGAACGTATCCGTCCGCTATATGAACAAAATGCTGCCAGCCAGTTGGACTTGGACAATGCTACTGCTGCATATGAAACAGCAGAAGCCTCGGTAGCTATGAGTAGTGCCGACCTTGATCAAGCAGAATTGGAACTAGGTTATACGATAGTTCGTTCTCCGTTAGCAGGACATATCAGTGAACGTCACGTGGATTTAGGGACATTGGTAGGTCCAAGTGGCAAATCACTGCTTGCCACCGTAGTAAAAAGTGATACTGTATTAGTGGATTTCAGCATGACAGCTCTAGACTATCTGAAAAGCAAAGAACGTAATGTGAACTTAGGTCAAAAAGACTCTACCCGCTCTTGGCAACCCAATGTTTCCATTACTCTAGCAGACAATACTATTTATCCATACAAAGGACTGGTAGACTTTGCCGAACCGCAAGTTGATCCACGCACAGGTACATTCTCCGTACGTGCCGAAATGCCGAATCCAGAACGGATATTACTTCCTGGACAGTTCACCAAAGTAAAACTATTATTGGATGTCAGAGAAAAAGCTACGGTAGTTCCGTTAAAGTCCGTTATCATAGAAAAAGGCGGTGCCTATATTTATGTAATGCGCAAAGATTCTACAGTAGAGAGACGTTTCATTGAATTAGGACCTGAATTCCAGAATCAAGTAGTGGTGGAAAGAGGCTTGGCTCCCGAAGAAGACATTGTTATAGAAGGATACCACAAGCTGAATCCAGGCATGAAAGTAAAAGTAAGTCCTGCTGTAGAAGACAAAAAAACGGAGGAAAAAGATACGATCGGATAATTTCACTCCCGAATACGAATTCCCCTATGGAGGAAAATTTACGCATTCAAAAAAAACAATAGACATTATGAAAGTTAGTTTCTTTATAGACAGACCGGTATTTTCAGCTGTCATCTCCATATTAATAGTCATTGTCGGTATCATCGGTCTCACGATGCTACCCATTGACCAATATCCGCAGATTACCCCGCCGGTAGTGAAAATCAGCGCATCCTATCCGGGTGCCAGTGCCCTGACAGTATCACAAGCGGTAGCCACTCCTATAGAACAGGAATTGAACGGTACTCCAGGAATGCTTTACATGGAATCAAACAGTTCCAATTCGGGAGGTTTTTCAGCCACCGTCACTTTTGATATCTCGGCAGATCCCGATCTGGCGGCAGTAGAAATACAGAACCGTATCAAGTTAGCAGAATCACGTCTTCCAGCAGAAGTTATACAAAATGGTATTTCGGTAGAGAAACAGGCTGCCAGTCAATTGCTAACCCTATGCCTTACCTCTACCGACCCGAAATTCGATGAAATATACCTTAGCAACTTTGCTACTCTGAATGTACTGGACCTAATCCGCCGTATCCCTGGCGTAGGACGTGTTTCAAACATCGGAAGCCGATATTACGCCATGCAAATTTGGGTACAGCCCGACAAACTGGCCAATTTCGGTCTGACCGTAGCCGATCTGCAGAATGCACTGAAAGACCAAAATCGGGAATCAGCAGCCGGTGTACTGGGACAACAACCCGTACAAGGATTAGACGTAACCATTCCCATCACTACTCAGGGACGTCTATCTACTGTAAGCCAGTTTGAGGAAATCGTAGTCCGTGCCAATGCCGATGGTTCCATCATCCGTTTACGTGATGTGGCCCGCATCTCACTCGAAGCACAATCATACAATACCGAGAGTGCCATTAACAAAGAAAATGCAGCGGTATTGGCCATCTATATGTTACCGGGAGCCAACGCTATGGAAGTAGCAAAAAGCGTGAAAGAAGCTATGGAGGAAATCAGCAAGAATTTCCCCGAAGGAATGAGTTACGAGATACCTTTCGATATGACCACATATATTTCGGAATCTATTCATGAAGTGTACAAAACACTGTTTGAAGCCCTGATACTGGTTATTATCGTAGTATACCTTTCACTCCAAAGCTGGCGTGCAACAGTTATCCCACTAGTTGCCGTACCTATCTCACTGATTGGAACTTTCGGATTCATGTTGATTTTCGGATTCTCGCTTAATATCCTGACCCTGTTGGGGTTGGTACTTGCCATCGGTATTGTGGTGGACGATGCTATCGTGGTAGTAGAGAATGTGGAGCGTATCATGGAAGAGGAGAAACTATCTCCCTACCAAGCTACCAAGAAAGCTATGGAAGGACTTACAGGAGCCATTATCGCCACTTCTTTGGTACTGGCAGCAGTATTTGTTCCCGTAAGTTTTCTAGGTGGAATTACCGGACAACTTTATCGCCAGTTTACGGTAACCATCGTAGTATCCGTATTGCTGTCTACGGTAGTAGCTTTGACATTGAGTCCAGTCATGTGTTCGCTTATCCTGAAACCGGAAGATCCGAACAAGAAAAAGAATATCGTATTCCGCCGTATCAATGAGTGGCTGGCTATCGGCAATCATAAATATGTAGGGCTTATCAAACACATTGTGAAACACCCGCGTCGGGTACTGAGCACATTCGGCATGGTATTGATCGCCATCCTGTTAATCCATCGCATTATTCCCACCAGCTTCCTCCCCATCGAAGACCAAGGGTATTTTAAAATAGAGTTGGAGCTACCCGAAGGTGCAACGTTGGAACGTACACGTATCGTAACAGAACGTGCTGTGGAATACCTGATGAAAAATCCGGCAGTGGAATATGTGCAAAGCGTGGCGGGAAGCAGTCCGCGTGTAGGAACCAGTCAGGCACGAAGTGAACTGACTGTCATCTTAAAACCTTGGGAGGAACGTGACTCGCAAACTATTGACAATATTATGGCACAGGTAAAAAAAGACATGTCACAATACCCCGAATGCAAGGTATATCTTTCCACCCCTCCCGTTATTCCGGGATTGGGCAGTTCGGGCGGGTTCGAAATGCAATTGGAAGCACGTGGAGATGCCACTTTCGAAAATTTGGTACAAGCTACGGATACATTGATGTATTATGCATCAAAACGTAAGGAATTATCAGGTTTATCTTCGGCTTTACAAGCGGATATCCCCCAACTTTATTTTGATGTAGACCGTGACAAAGTAAAATTCTCAGGAGTACCTTTAGCCGATGTATTCTCGACTATGAAAGCTTATACAGGTTCGGTATATGTAAACGATTTCAATATGTTTAACCGCATCTACCGTGTATATATTCAAGCAGAAGCACCCTACCGGGAACATAAGGAGAATATCAACCTGTTTTTTGTACGGGGTACAGACAATGCCATGATACCGCTCACCTCGCTGGGTACCACTTCGTATACCACTGGTCCGGGCAGCATCAAACGTTTTAATATGTTCAACAGTTCTGTGATTCTCGGTGAGGCCGCAGACGGTTACAGTTCAGGACAGGCTATGGAAATTATCGAACAAATAGCCCGCGAACACCTACCGGAAAATATCGGTGTAGAATGGAGCGGACTATCCTTCCAGGAAAAACAGGCAGGTGGACAGACCGGCATGGTGCTGGCATTAGTGTTCATGTTCGTATTTTTGTTCCTTGCTGCCTTATACGAAAGCTGGATGGTACCGGTTGCAGTATTACTCTCTTTGCCTGTAGCCGCATTAGGTGCTTATCTAGGTGTATGGGGCTGTGGACTGGAGAATGATGTCTATTTCCAGATCGGATTGGTGATGCTGGTAGGACTAGCCGCCAAAAATGCAATTCTTATTGTAGAGTTTGCCAAAGAACAAGTAGACAAAGGAGTAGATGTAGTACAAGCTGCACTTCATGCTTCACAGCTCCGTTTCCGACCTATTTTGATGACTTCATTGGCATTCATCTTAGGTATGTTACCTATGGTCATTGCCAGCGGGCCAGGTTCAGCCAGCCGTCAGGCTATTGGTACAGGTGTATTCTTCGGAATGATCTTTGCTGTAACTGTGGGAATTTTGTTAGTACCTTTCTTCTTTGTACTGATATACAAGATGAAAGCGAAGATGAAACAAAAATAAGGATATAAAAAGATGAAAGAAATGATGAAACATACATTATTATATATAGCCGTATCAGGAATGACTTTGCTGACTTCTTGCCAATTAGGTAAGCACTACACACGTCCCGACTTACATCTTCCCCAACAATTAGATACATTACGACAACAGGATACATTATCTATAGCCGATATGCAATGGTGGGAAATCTATACGGACACAACCTTGCAAAGCCTGATAGAAAAGACGTTGGATAACAACAAAGACATGAAAATAGCTGCGGCACGTGTAAAAGAACTTGCCGCAATGAAGCGCATAGACTTTGCCAACCTTTTCCCCCAACTGAACGGAAGCGCTTATGCCCAAAAAGAAGGAAGTAATTATGGTGGTGACAACTATAAAAATGACCCCGAACTGGGTGGTAAACTTACCGTGACTTGGGAATTAGACTTATGGGGTAACCTGCGTTGGGCAAAAGACAAAAGCATAGCACAATTTCTGGGAAGCATCGAGGCGCAACGTGCTTTGAAAATGAGTATTGTGTCCGAAGTGGCACAAGCCTATTTTGAATTGGTCGCATTAGACAATGAGCTGAACATCGTTCGTCAAACACTCTATGCCCGTAAAGAAGGAGTACGCCTGGCAAAGCTTCGTTTTGAAGGAGGACTAACTTCAGAAACTTCCTATCAACAGGCACAAGTGGAGTATGCACGTACCGCAACTTTAGTTCCTGAACTGGAAAGGAAAATTTCATTGAAAGAAAATGATATCGCATTCCTGGCAGGCGAATACCCGCACCGCATACAGCGTTCCATTCTGCCCGAAGAGGTAAAACTACCTGAAACATTACCAGTAGGTCTACCCTCCACTCTGTTGGAACGTCGTCCCGATGTACGCGAAGCAGAACAGAAATTAATAGCAGCCAATGCCAGTGTAGGTATTGCCTATACCAATATGTTCCCACGACTCAGCCTCACAGCACAATATGGCGTAGAAAGTGAAGAATTCTCTGATTTCTTTAAATCACCCATTCATTATATCAGTGGCAATCTTCTAACTCCTCTCTTCGCCATGGGAAAATACAGAGCAACCCTAAAGGCTAAGAAAGCCGCATACGAACAGGAATGCTACAGCTATGAAAAATCAGTGCTGACTGCATTCAAAGAGGCCCGCAATGCCATTGTGGACTTCAATAAGATAAAAGATATCTACGAATCGCGTCTGCAACTGGAACGTTCCTCTAAAGCAACAATGGAACTGGCCCAATTGCAATACATCAATGGAGTAATAGGCTATTTGGATGTATTGGATGCACAACGTAGCTATTTCGATGCACAAATAGGATTAAGTAATGCAATAAGAGACAAACAAATTACATTAGTAAAATTGTATAAAGCATTAGGGGGTGGATGGTAACCATCCCCTCTTAATTTGATTTTCCTTTATCCGGAAAATCAAATTAAGATATATGCCTGATAAGACGTATTGTTCTCTACCGGTGTAAGTGACAAATAACCCGACTTCACTTTTCCATTTTCCAAATATAAAGGATACTTTTCTTGAAGCGCAAGATGAGAATGCCATGCCTCACCGGGCTTTGCATAATATTCTATAACATACCGTCCCTGCACGCCATCACACACATAGTTATCATATATCAAACGTGCTACCACTCCCATATTCATACGAAGATTTATTTCCACACACGGATGAATGGCATACCCGCCGTTTTGGGTACGGCATATCATCATATCCACCCCCAGATAGCCTTCGTAACTCCCTTTTATCACTTCCGCCAATTCCACCTGTAACGCCCTCCCAACCTGATGTAAGATTTCCGCAGAAACATACGTGGATATCCTCGCTTCAATAACCCGATCCGCAGCCAACAAGTTTTCTTTATAAACACCTCTCTTGTCTGTTTCGAATAAAGAATACCCTATAAAATGTACCTGTTCCCACTCGTCTGCAAAAAACTCCATGGCAAAATCCAAAAGCTTATCATAAAAAGGCTCTCCTATCACCTCATGCTGAGTGGTAAGTATGTGTCGAATCCACCCTTCCAGAGGGATGGTAAAACTACCTGAAACATATTGTATCCCTCTCCCACTACCAGACCATGGAGCTTTTAACAAAGCACGAGGATGAGACAACACAAAAGCCTTCACTTCCTCTGTTGATGACAATACAAAAGCCTCCCCCAATGTGGGAATATTCCCACCTATATGCCTACAAAGGCGTCGTAACACTTTTACAGCCGTCTGACGTCCGGATATTTGACGGATACGCTTCATACGCTCTACTGAAGGATATGCTGTATCAGGAAATCCAGCTTCCTGCAAACGACGCACCAAAGACGGATTCCATCCCCAAGGAATCACCTTATTATAAATGGGGAGGAATTCTGAAGTCCAATTGACCGAAAGCGGCAAAAAAGATTGTCTTTCCATTGTTTTCATACGCAGAGCAGAATCCAGCCATACAGTTCCTCCCTGTTCTGCATACCATGCAGGCAACACGGACAGCTCGGCCGCCATTCGCCGGGCACTGGCAGGTGCCATATAATAAGGATCACCACAAGCCAATGCCATATCATTTTCCGGATTGAATAAATAAAGCGCTTCCATTTCCGGACACAAAGATAAATGTTTTAGAGTACAAACCATTTCTCTTGTTCGTCTTTTAGTTGAAAAAAAATAATATTTTGCTATCTCCAGTTTGCAATTTGAATTAGTATTGCTATATTTGCAACCGATAAAAAAGCAACCATGGAAACCTTTTACAGAACACACAGTTATCTGGTGGAACATACAAATGCTCCTGTTCGCCGGGACTTGATGGACGAAATAGACTGGAACGACAGACTGATCGGCATCAAGGGTACTCGTGGCGTAGGAAAAACGACTTTCCTCCTGCAATATGCAAAAGAAAAGTTCGGAACGGATCACTCATGTCTGTTCATCAACATGAATAACTTTTACTTCTCTAAATATACGTTAGTGGAGTTTGCCGCAGAATTCGTAAAACGAGGAGGAAAAGTTTTGTTGATAGACCAAGTGTTCAAGTATCCCGAATGGAGCCACGACCTGCGTGCTTGCTATGAAATGTTTCCTACTCTGAAGATTATATTCACCGGATCATCCGTGATGCGACTGAAAGAAGAAAATCCAGAACTGAGCGGCATTGTCAAGGTATACTACCTGAGAGGTTTCTCATTCCGCGAATACCTGAATCTGCAAAGCGGTAATTGTTTCCGTGCCTATACCTTACAAGAAATTTTGGAGAATCACGAACAGATAGCGAAAACCATCCTGCGCAACGTGAAGCCGTTGGATTATTTTCAAGACTATCTGCATCACGGTTTCTACCCATTCTTTCTGGAAAAACGTAACTTTTCGGAGAATCTGCTAAAAACCATGAATATGATGATAGAAGTAGATATACTTCTTATCAAACAAATTGAGCTGAAATATCTTTCAAAGATAAAAAAATTACTATATTTGCTAGCTGTGGACGGACCCGTTGCTCCGAACGTCAGCCAGCTGGCCACGGAGATTCAAACTTCACGTGCCACGGTGATGAATTACATTAAGTATCTGGCAGATGCGCGTCTTATCAATATGGTTTATCCCAAGGGAGAGGAATTTCCCAAGAAACCTTCCAAACTGATGATGCACAACACCAACCTGATGTACTCCATTTATCCGGTAAAGGTCGAAGAACAGGATGTTCTGGATACATTTTTCATGAATACCCTGTATAAGGACCATAAACTATATAAAGGCGATAAAGGCACTTCATTTATGGTAGACAACGGACTGCATTTCCGTATTTGCGCAGAAGGGTGCAAGTTCAAAAATAATCCAAACGTGTATTATGCCCTACACAAATTGGAATTAGGACACGGAAATATGATCCCATTATGGCTTTTCGGCTTTTTATATTAAGAGATAGAGAATAAATTTTATTACCTAATAATTAGTAATTGTATGACTAAACAAAAAAAATTCATCACTTGTGATGGTAACCAGGCTGCAGCACATATTTCATATATGTTCTCAGAAGTTGCAGCTATCTATCCTATCACCCCGTCATCTACAATGGCTGAATATGTAGACGAATGGGCTGCCGCAGGTCGTAAAAACATCTTCGGCGAAACAGTTTTGGTACAAGAAATGCAGTCAGAAGGCGGTGCAGCAGGTGCTGTTCATGGTTCTCTTCAGGCAGGTGCGTTGACTACCACTTACACTGCATCTCAGGGTCTGTTGCTGATGATCCCTAACATGTACAAAATTGCCGGTGAATTCCTGCCTTGCGTATTCCACGTATCGGCTCGTACATTGGCTTCACACGCATTGTGTATCTTTGGTGACCATCAGGACGTCATGTCTTGCCGCCAAACAGGTTTCGCCATGTTGTGCGAAGGTTCTGTACAAGAAGTTATGGATATGGCTGCTGTAGCCCATCTTGCTACTATCAAATCTCGCGTGCCATTCGTCAACTTCTTCGATGGTTTCCGTACTTCTCACGAAATCCAAAAAATTGAAATGCTGGAGAATGAAGATCTGGCAGGTCTGATTGATCAACAAGCTTTGGCAGAATTCCGTCAACGCGCGTTGAATCCTAACAACCCTGTTGCACGCGGTATGGCTGAAAACCCCGATCACTTCTTCCAGCACAGAGAATCTTGCAATAACTTCTATGAAGCTGTTCCGGCTATCGTAGAAGAATACATGAACGAAATCAGCAAAATCACAGGCCGTCCTCATGGTTTGTTCGATTACTATGGTGCTGAAGACGCTGAACGCGTAATTATCGCAATGGGTTCTGTTACAGAAGCTGCCCGCGAAGCTATCGACTACTTGATGAGCAAAGGTGAAAAAGTAGGTTTGGTTTCTGTACACTTATACCGTCCGTTCTCTGCTAAACATTTCTTGGCTGCTGTACCTAAGACTGCCAAGACTATCGCAGTTCTTGACCGTACTAAAGAACCGGGAGCAAACGGTGAACCTTTGTATCTGGATGTTAAAGACTGCTTCTATGGAACAGAAAACGCCCCGGTTATCGTAGGCGGTCGTTACGGTTTAGGTTCTAAAGACACTACTCCGGCTCAAATCATCGCTGTATTCAAGAATTTGGCTCTGCCAATGCCGAAAAACCACTTCACTGTGGGTATCGTAGACGATGTAACTTTCACTTCTCTTCCCCAGGAAGAAGAAATCGCATTGGGCGGTGAAGGTATGTTCGAAGCTAAATTCTACGGATTAGGTGCTGACGGTACTGTAGGTGCCAACAAGAACTCTGTGAAGATTATTGGTGACAACACCGACAAGCACTGCCAGGCTTATTTCTCATACGACTCTAAGAAATCAGGTGGTTTCACTTGCTCTCACCTCCGTTTCGGTGATACTCCTATCCGTTCTACTTACTTGGTAAATACTCCGAACTTCGTAGCTTGCCACGTACAGGCTTATCTGCACATGTACGATGTAACCCGTGGTTTGCGTAAGAACGGTTCTTTCTTGCTGAACACTATCTGGGAAGGTGAAGAACTGGCAAAGAACCTGCCTAACAAAGTGAAGAAATACTTCGCTCAGAACAATATCACTGTTTACTACATCAATGCAACTCAGATTGCTCAGGAAATCGGTTTGGGCAACCGTACCAATACCATCCTGCAATCAGCATTCTTCCGTATCACAGGCGTTATTCCTGTTGACTTGGCTGTAGAACAGATGAAGAAATTCATCGTTAAGTCTTATGGCAAGAAGGGTGAAGACGTGGTGAACAAGAACTATGCTGCCGTAGACCGTGGTGGTGAATACAAACAATTGACAGTTGATCCGGCTTGGGCTAATCTGGAAGTTGAAGCTCCTGCTGCTAACAATGACCCTGCATTCATCAACGAAGTAGTTCGTCCTATCAACGCTCAGGATGGTGACTTGTTGCCGGTATCTGCATTCAAAGGCATCGAAGACGGTACTTGGGAACAAGGTACTGCTCAATACGAAAAACGTGGTGTAGCTGCATTCGTACCTGAATGGAATGCTGAAAACTGTATCCAGTGTAACAAGTGTGCATATGTTTGTCCTCATGCTTCCATCCGTCCGTTCGTACTTGACGCTGAAGAACAGAAGGGTGCAGACTTCGAGACATTGAAAGCTGTAGGTAAACAATTTGACGGAATGACATTCCGCATCCAGGTTGACGTGCTTGACTGTCTGGGTTGTGGTAACTGTGCCGATGTTTGTCCGGGCAATCCGAAGAAGGGAGGCAAGGCTCTTACAATGAAACATTTGGAAAGCCAGTTGTCTCAAGCAGCCAATTGGGAATACTGCGCTAAGAACGTGAAGAGCAAACAACATTTGGTAGATATCAAAGCCAATGTGAAGAACTCTCAGTTCGCTACTCCGTTGTTTGAATTCTCTGGAGCTTGTTCAGGTTGTGGTGAAACTCCGTATGTGAAACTGATTTCCCAGTTATTCGGTGACCGTGAAATGGTTGCTAACGCTACCGGATGTTCTTCTATCTACTCCGGTTCTGTTCCTTCAACTCCTTATACTAAGAACGAAAAGGGTCAAGGTCCTGCTTGGGCTAACTCATTGTTCGAAGATTTCTGCGAATTCGGTTTAGGTATGACTTTGGCTGACAAGAAACTTCGTGCACGTATCGAAGCTGCTATGAAGGATGCCATCGCCAGTGATACTTGTCCGGCAGAATACAAAGAAGCATTCCAGGAATGGATTGACGGTAAGGACGATGCAGACAAGAGCAAAGCTGCTGCCGAAAAGATCATTCCAATGGTGGAAGCTGCTAAAGATAAATGTAAGAACTGCGCTACCATTGCAGAATTCAAGAACTATTTGGTTAAGAAGAGCCAATGGATTATCGGTGGTGACGGTGCTTCTTACGATATCGGTTACGGTGGTTTGGACCACGTGATAGCTTCAGGTGAAGATGTAAATATTCTGGTTCTTGATACTGAAGTTTACTCTAATACCGGAGGTCAGTCATCTAAGGCTACTCCGCTGGGTGCTATCGCTAAGTTTGCCGCTTCGGGCAAGCGTGTTCGTAAGAAAGACCTTGGTATGATTGCCACTACTTACGGTTATGTATATGTAGCTCAGATTGCCATGGGTGCTGACCAGGCCCAGACTTTGAAAGCCATCCGTGAAGCAGAAGCTTACCCCGGACCGTCATTGGTTATCGCTTACGCTCCGTGTATCAACCACGGTTTGAAAGCCGGTATGGGTAAGAGCCAGGCAGAAGAGGCTAAGGCTGTAGAATGCGGTTACTGGCACTTGTGGCGTTTCAACCCGGCTTTGGAAGAAGAAGGCAAGAATCCGTTCATGCTCGATTCTAAAGAACCGAAGTGGGAAGAATTCCAAGACTACCTGAAGGGCGAAGTACGTTTTGCTTCTGTAGCTAAACAATATCCGGCAGAAGCTGCCGACTTGTTTGCTGCTTGTGAAGAAATGGCTAAGAAACGTTATGCTTCTTATCAGCGTATGGCTGCCATGAATTGGGGTGAATAACTCAATTATATAAATTATTAAGGAAGAAGGGGATGTGCCGTGAGACACATCCCCTTTTATTTATAGTTCATTATCTGTTTTCAACAGATTCCTTGGTTTTATCATTTACCTTTGTAAATGATATCGGTGTTATACCTGAATAATAAAAGACAATTATGCACTAGTCGTACCAAGCGTTTTCGTCCTTTCGATTATGCCTGTCTGTCCGTCGGATTACTACAGTCTCCGGTAGCGGACTGTATAGTCCGTTGCAGTGG
>ENA-OPXQ01000216-OPXQ01000216.1-human-gut-metagenome-genome-assembly--contig:-NODE-216-length-38223-cov-8.854145_pt1 | contig 38223 bp, 39 predicted proteins | sample MGYA00241769_ERZ502042 | MGnify/ENA primary metagenome ERZ502042 (study PRJEB25962, sample SAMEA2041934) | human gut metagenome | biome: human gut; feature: human-associated habitat; material: faeces...
AGCTTGTTTTTGACTTTTTTTTTATAAAATAAACTATATATTAAATAGTTTGTATATACTTAGATGAATATAGTATAATACATAGTGTAATAGTGCAAATTATTAATAAATCTCAAATAGGAGGAACAAATTGTGTTGGATATAAATTCCTTTTTCGGTGGATTTTTTGATATGATATTTAGTATGAGTCTAAATGATATTATAGATATATTAATAGTAGCGTACATATTTTATAAGATATTTATGTTCATTAAAGATACTAGAGCAGAACAGGTTTTAAAAGGAATTGTTTTGTTATTTGTAGCTACACAAATTAGTGAAATTTTAAAGCTACATACATTATATTGGCTATTAATAAAAGCTCTTGATTTAGGTTTTATAGCTGCATTGGTAATATTTCAACCAGAACTTAGAGCAGGGCTTGAACATATAGGAAGAACAAAATTTAATTTCTTTTCGAAGAATAGCATAAGTGTATCAGAAGAAATTTTTAATAAAACAATAGAAGAGATCGTAGAAGCATTATATTCTTTATCTAGACAGAAAATAGGGGCTCTTATTATATTAGAGAGACAAACTAAAATAGGAGATATAATAAATACAGGTACAAGTATTGATGGTGCAATATCAAGACAATTATTGATAAATATTTTTATACCTAATACTCCTTTACATGATGGAGCAGTCGTTATAAGGGATGCTCAAATAAAAGCAGCGGCATGCTTTCTTCCGTTAACTCAATCGAAGGATTTGAGTAAGGATTTAGGTACTAGACATAGAGCAGCAGTAGGAGTAAGTGAAGTTTCTGATTGTATATCATTAATAGTATCAGAAGAAACTGGAGATGTATCTATAGCTAAATCAGGTAAACTATATAGAAATATATCAAAGGAAAGAATGATTAATATATTAAGAAGTAATCTAAAGGTTACTACTCAAGAAAAAGGCTTTTTTAAAGGTGGGATATTTAAATGATAAATAAATTGAAAAATGAAGCGTAGTATAATTTTTAGTCAAGCACCTGCGAAAATTGTAGCTGTACTTAATTGTTACGAGCACGAGCTATCAGAGGGGAGGGAGATAACAATTGTCGTTCGTACAAATCTAAAAGGACTTTATCAATTCTATAAGGAATTAGGATTAAAAGCAAATATTCAAATGATTGAAGATAAACAAACAATCATAGCACTAGGAGCAGATGCTGTTACTAAAGCTGTATTTTTAAAAGAAGATAGAATTGAAAGGTTTGGTAATGCAAAGGATCTTAGAGAATATATTAGTAGAATTGATGAAATGATTGAAGGTAAAATTAAGTTATTAGATAGCCTATATAAATAATAAGAGGATTTTTTATGGACAAAAACATATACACAGTGTGTAGATATGATAAAAGGAGGAATAGTGTAAATGGAAGTTCAAGCACCAAAAGGTACCAAGGATATGTTACCACAAGATGCGTATAAATGGCATTTTGTTGAAAATAAATTTAGAGAAATAGCAAAGTTTTATGGGATGAGAGAAATCAGAACGCCAATGTTTGAGCATACTGATTTATTTTCAAGAGGTGTAGGAGATACAACTGATATAGTACAAAAGGAAATGTATACTTTCAATGATAAAGGAAATAGAAGTATTACTTTAAAACCAGAAGGTACTTCGCCAGTAGTAAGAGCATTTATTGAAAATAGACTATTTAATGAGGCACAGCCTACAAAGCTTTATTATGCAATACCATGCTTCAGATATGAAAATGTGCAAAAGGGAAGACTAAGACAGTTCCACCAATTTGGAACAGAAGTTTTTGGTTCTAAAGAGCCATCAATGGATGCTGAAGTAATAGCTTTTGCCATGGAATTTTTAAAGAGCCTTGGTTTAAAAAGCCTAAGCTTAAACATAAATAACTTAGGATGTCCTAACTGTAGACCTAAGTATAATGAAGCATTAAAGAAATTCTTAGAAGAAAACTATGATGATTTATGTGGATTGTGTCAAAGTAGATTTGACAAAAATCCAATGAGAATTTTAGACTGTAAGAACAAAAATTGTGGTGAAATTACAAAAAATGCACCGATAATATTAGATTATATGTGTGAAGAATGTGATAGTCACTTTGCTGAAGTTAAGAAATATTTAGATATATTAAATATACCGTATACAGTAGATCCAGGAATAGTTAGAGGATTAGATTACTATACAAAGACTATTTTTGAAATATTAAATGATGATTTTACTGTTTGTGGTGGAGGAAGATATGATAGACTTATAGAGCAACTTGGTGGTCCAGAAATGCCGGCAGTAGGCTTTGGTCTTGGAATAGAGAGACTTCTACTTACACTTAAAAATGAAGGTATTGAAATTCCAAGTGAAGGATTATATGATTTATATGTAGGAGCTAGAGGAGAAGAAGGAAAGCTTGCATCATTTAAGCTGGCAAATACTTTAAGAACTAGAGGTATAAAAACTGAAATAAATCATATGGGAAGAAGCTTAAAGGCAGAAATGAAGTACGCTAATAAAATTGGAGCTAAGTTTACTGTAGTTTTAGGTGATGATGAGCTTCAAACTGGAAATGCAAAGCTTAAGAGAATGAGTGATGGTGAGCAGTTTGAAGTGAATTTAAACAATATAGAAGAGATAGTAGCAATACTAAATAGTTAGGAGGAGTTTATAATGGGTGAGGCACTAGGTGGCTTAAAAAGAACTATGATGTGTGGTGAACCTAGAGAAGCAAACATAGGAAGTAAGATTACTCTTATGGGATGGGTTCAAAGAAATAGAAAGCTTGGAGGTCTTGAATTTATAGACCTTAGAGATAGAACTGGAATAATGCAAATTGTTTTTGGTGAGGAAATAAATGTTGAAAGCTTTGAAAAAGCTAAAAGCGTTAGACCAGAATACTGTATAGCTGTTACTGGAGAAGTTGTTAAGAGACAATCTCCTAATGAAAATATGCCAACAGGAATGGTTGAGTTATTATGTGAAGAAATAAAAATTCTTTCAGAATCAGATACTCCACCTATATATATAAAAGAAGATTTAGATGCAGCAGAGAATATAAGATTGAAATATAGATATTTAGATCTTAGAAGGCCTGATATGCATAAAATATTTGCTATAAGAAGCAAAACTACTAAAGTAATAAGAGATTATTTAGAAGAAAATAATTTCTTAGATGTTGAAACTCCAGTTTTAGGAAAATCAACACCAGAAGGTGCAAGAGATTATTTAGTACCATCAAGAAACTATCAAGGAAAATTTTATGCACTTCCACAATCACCACAATTGTATAAGCAATTATTGATGATGTCTGGCTTTGATAGATATTATCAAATAGCTAAATGCTTTAGAGATGAAGATTTAAGAGCTAACAGACAACCAGAATTTACTCAAGTAGATATGGAATTAAGCTTTGTAGAGCAAGATGATGTAATGGCATTAAATGAAGGTTTAATTGCTAGAGTATTTAAGGAAGTAGTAGGAGTAGATGTACAATTACCAATAAAGAGAATGACATTTAATGAAGCTATGGAGAAATACGGTAGTGATAAACCAGATTTAAGATTTGGTATGGAAATCACAAATATTACTGAAGCTGTTAAAGATATGGACTTTGTAGTGTTTAAATCAGCTATAGAAAATGGTGGTTCTATTAGAGCATTATGCTTAAAAGGTGGAGCATCACTTGGAAGAAAACCAATTGATAAATTAGGAGAATTTGTTAAGACTTATAGAGCAAAAGGTCTTGCATGGATTCAATTAAAAGAAGAGGGAGTTAAATCTTCTTTAGCTAAATTCTTAACAGATGAGGTAACAGAAAACATAGTTAAAACTATAGGAGCTGAAACTGGTGATGCAATATTCATCGTTGCAGATAAAGATTCTGTTGTATTACAAAGTTTAGGTGCATTAAGATTAGAACTTGCTAAGCAATTTGATTTAATAAAAGATAAAAATGAATTTAACTTTACTTGGGTTACTGAATTCCCATTCTTTGAATACAGTGAAGAAGAAGAAAGATTTAAAGCTTGTCACCATCCATTTACATCACCAATGGATGAAGATTTAGAATTTGTTGAATCTGATCCAGCTAGAGTTAGAGCTAAAGCTTATGATTTAGTATTAAATGGTGAAGAACTAGGTGGAGGGTCTATCAGAATTCATGATTCTGCCATCCAAGAAAGAATGCTTAAAGCATTAGGATTCACTGAAGAAAGAGCTTGGGAATCATTTGGATTCTTATTACAAGCACTTAAATTTGGAGCACCACCACACGGTGGATTAGCATTTGGTTTAGATAGAATGATAATGTTCTTAGCTGGAACTGAAAATATTAAGGATGTTATTGCTTTCCCTAAAAACCAAAATGCCTTCTGTTATTTAAGTGAGGCACCAAACGTAGTTGATGAAAAGCAAATTGAAGAATTAGGATTAGTAATCGATAAAAAAGAAGAAGAATAATTTTAAACGGAGCTATTGCTTTAAAGGCATAGCTTCTTTATTTTATCATTAAGCATAAAAATAATATATTTGCAAAAAATATTAATAAGCTTTTTTATGCTAAAACTTAGGAGGGATTATAATGAAGAACAATTCTATGAATAAGATGAAGAAAGCCATGAAGAAGAACATGAAAAAAAGTAATGTATTAGTTGAAATGGCAGAAGACTTTAAAGATTTAATTACCGATGCTAAAATATATAAGAAATTAACTAAAAAAAAATAATATGTTTTTTTGACCATGGCCCTAGAAAATCTAGGGCTATATTTATTAATTGATTTTTTATTGATTTGTAAATTTAATAAAAAATGATACAATATAACCTATATAGTTAAGTGTAGGAGTGAAAGAAAATGGATAATGATAAATATAGAAAAGATATTTCAAACAGACTTAAGAGAATTGAGGGGCAGGTTAAGGGAATACAAGGTATGGTAGAAAAGGATGCTTGTTGTGATGATATACTTATTCAGATTTCAGCTATAAGATCTGCTATTAATAAAGTTGGTAGTATGATGATAGAGCATTATGCAAATAATTGTATGGGTGTTGAAAAAGATAGTATTGAAGAAGCAAGAATAAAAAAGCTCGTTAAAACTATAAATACATTTATAAAATAATGATGAATTATATAAATATAGTTCATCATTATTTTATATTATTAAATCATTAATGCTTATTGCTGATTAAAGCGCTTACTGGAATGATTTCTTTTAACTCTGAAAATAAGTGAAGTAATGGTGGATATAAAAATTACACCTAAAGCAAGAGTACCAGCATTAGCTAAGGTATTTATTCCTAAATGAACAGCATTTTGTAGGTCACCATTAATGGTAGCAAGCATTGTATAGTACATGCCGCTTCCAGGAACTAACGGAAATAACGCACAAATTACAAAAGAAGTAACCGGAGTTTTAAAGATTCTAGCTAAAACTTCGCTATATGTACTAAATACTAAAGCTGAAATGAATAATGAGGAAACTTCGCTTAGACCTAGTGATAGCGGTAAGGAATAGCAATACCAGCTTAGTCCTCCTCCTAAGGCGGCAAAAAGAAGCTTTTTACCTTTTATATTAAAAAGTATTCCAAAACCAAAGGTTATTATAAATGAAACAAAAGACATACGTAATAACATATTAAATACCTCCTAGAACTCTCATACAAATACTTAAACCTGCACCTGTACCTACTGCAATAGAAATAGCAATGAAAAATGCTTCAGCTGCTCGTGTAAGGCCAGAAACCAAATCACCTGCTATAGTATCCCTTATGGCATTAGTAATGGCAAGACCAGGCACTAGAAGCATTATAGAGCCAATGATAGTTTGATGTATACCACTAGCAAGACCAAGCTTTTGTAGAATTACTGCTAAAATGGCAGTAAGGGCACCTGAAATTACATTAATAAAGAAAAAGTTTATTCTAAGTTCGTTGCCTTTTAGAGTAATAAGCCTAATTAATAGCCCTATAATAAAGGCTGAAAACATATCTTTTATTGTGCCACCAAAAAGGATTGCACATGAGCCAGCACCAAAAGCCGAAAAGAATAATGTCACCATAGATGAATATCTTTCCCCTTCATTTATTTTTATGAGCTCTTCTTTAAATTGATCAACAGTTAGATTTCTACTTAGAATATTTCTAGACAAGTCATTTACCTTATCTATTTTGTTCAAATCAACTGTTCTGCTGACCACTCTTTTAGTTAAGGAGTATATTTCTCCTTTATGTAATATAGAGGTCATTATTCCAGTAGGAGTAACAAAGCTTTCTGCTTGTTCCGCTCCAAAGGTTTTGCAAATTCTCAAAATAGTATCTTCTACACGATAAGTTTCTCCGCCACTTTCCAAAATAATTTGACCTGCAAATGTTGCAACTTGTAAAATTTCGTTCATGGTTTTATCTCCTATTGTTTTTTTATAACTATATGTATTATAACATATAAAATAAATAGGTAATATATATAAAAATATAGTTGAATATATTATTGATTATATTTATAATTTTAATAAAATATAAAAAATGGGGTGAAAATATGGATTTTAAAAATTTAGTAAAAGTTGATGAAGAGATTTATAGTTTAGTTGAAAAAGAACTAGAAAGAGAGCAAGATGGTATTGAGCTTATTGCATCAGAAAATTTTGCATCAGAGGCAGTAATGGAAGCAATGGGATCATATTTAACAAACAAATATGCAGAAGGGTATCCGGGAAAGCGTTATTACGGCGGATGTGAGTGCGTGGATGTAGTTGAGGAACTGGCAAGAGAGCGCGCAAAGAAACTGTTTGGCTGTGAGTACGTCAATGTACAGCCGCATTCCGGTGCACAGGCAAACATGGCAGTACAGTTTGCCATTTTAAAGCCGGGTGATACCATTATGGGAATGAATCTCGATCACGGCGGACATCTGACACACGGTTCACCGGTGAATTTTTCCGGTACGTATTTCCATGTGGTACCTTATGGAGTCAACGATGAGGGATTTATTGACTATGATAAAGTAAGAGAGATTGCACTGGAATGCAAGCCAAAGATGATTATTGCAGGTGCCTCTGCATATGCGCGCACGATTGATTTCAAGAAATTCCGTGAAATCGCAGACGAGGTAAATGCGGTACTCATGGTAGATATGGCTCATATTGCAGGACTGGTAGCTGCCGGACTTCATCCAAGTCCAGTTCCATACGCAGATGTGGTAACCACTACAACACACAAGACACTGCGCGGACCTCGTGGAGGAATGATCCTCTGCAGTGATGAGGTAAACAAAAAGTATAATTTCAATAAAGCTATCTTCCCGGGAACACAGGGAGGACCGCTGATGCATGTGATCGCTGCAAAAGCAGTCTGCTTTGAGGAGGCATTAAAGCCTGAGTTTAAAGAATATCAGACACAGATCGTTAAGAATGCACAGGCACTCTGCAAGGGATTACAGGCGCGTGACATTAAGATCGTATCCGGTGGAACAGACAATCATCTGATGCTGGTTGACCTGACTCCATATGAGCTGACCGGAAAAGTTGTGGAGAAACTTCTTGACAGTGCGCATATTACTGCCAATAAGAATACGATTCCAAACGATCCACAGAAACCATTCGTGACAAGTGGAATCCGTCTGGGAACACCGGCAGCTACATCCAGAGGATTAAAAGAGGACGATTTTGATCAGGTAGCTGAGGCAATTGCCATGCTCATCAAAGAGGGTGAGCCGGCTGTTGAGAAGGCAAAAGCCATCATTAAAACACTGACCGATAAATATCCGCTGCAGCCGATGCATTAATAGGAGGAACCATGATAGATTTAAAATTTTTAAGAGAAAATCCGGATGTTGTAAAAGAAAACATCAAAAAGAAATTTCAGGATCATAAGCTTCCGCTTGTGGACGAGGTAATAGAACTGGATGCAAAGGCCCGGGCTGCGCAGTCTGAGGCAGATGAGCTGCGTGCCAGCCGTAATAAACTTTCCAAGCAGATTGGTGCCTTAATGGGACAGGGAAAGAAAGACGAAGCAGAAGAAGTCAAAGCACAGGTAGCTGCAAATGCTGCCCGTTTGTCTGAGTTAGAGGCACAGGAGAAGGAACTTTCCGAAAAAGTGACAAAGATCATGATGACAATTCCAAATATCATTGATCCATCCGTACCGATTGGAAAGGATGACAGCTGCAACGTGGAGATCGAAAAATTCGGTGATCCATATGTTCCGGATTTCGAAATCCCATATCATACGGATATTATGGAACGTTTTGACGGAATTGATCTTGATGCTGCCGGAAAGGTAGCTGGAAACGGATTTTATTACCTGATGGGGGATATCGCAAGAATTCATTCTTCGGTAATCGCTTATGCAAGGGATTTCATGATCAACCGCGGATTTACTTACTGTGTTCCGCCATTTATGATCCGTTCCAACGTTGTGACCGGTGTTATGAGTTTTGACGAGATGGATGCCATGATGTACAAGATCGAGGGGGAGGATCTCTATCTGATCGGTACATCCGAACATTCCATGATCGGTAAATTCATTGATACCATCAACGATGAGGAGAAGCTTCCATATACACTGACCAGTTATTCCCCATGTTTCCGTAAGGAAAAGGGAGCACATGGTATCGAGGAGCGTGGTGTTTACCGTATCCACCAGTTCGAAAAGCAGGAGATGATTGTGGTATGTAAGCCGGAAGAATCCAAAGCATGGTATGACAAGCTCTGGAAGAATACGGTGGATCTGTTCCGCAGTCTGGATATTCCGGTTCGTACCCTGGAGTGCTGTTCCGGTGATCTGGCAGATCTGAAAGTGAAATCCTGTGACGTCGAGGCATGGTCTCCGCGTCAGAAGAAATACTTTGAGGTAGGAAGCTGCTCCAATCTGGGAGATGCTCAGGCAAGACGTCTGAAGATCCGCATAAAGGGAAAAGATGGCAGGAAGTATTTTGCACATACTTTAAACAATACCGTTGTTGCTCCGCCACGTATGCTGATCGCATTTCTGGAGAATAATCTGAACGAAGACGGAAGCGTAAATATTCCAAAGGCATTACAGCCATATATGGGAGGAATTGAGAAAATCGTTCCAAAACATGAATAGGAGGCAGTCCTGTGGGAGATATAAATAAGATGGAAGAAGAATGTACCCATAATTGCATGACCTGTGGGCATGGCTGTGCAGAAGGCAGTGATGGTGTGGGAAAATTCGAAAAAGCCCTGAATAAACTTAGTGATATTGATGCCGGGGAGCTGTTGAAAGGATTACAGTCGCTGGGAGAATCAGACAATCAATAATTGAAAACGATAAAAAAAAGCACCGTATGAAATTACCTAAAAAGTCTTTTCATACGGTGCTTTTTTGTTGAAATTGTACATTTTCGTTGCTTTTCGTCAGAAAGTGAGCGATAATAAAAGAAAAAAACAAGAAGAATCAATTTGGGTAGGAGAGGGTATGAAAGAAGTATTAAAAAGAGGAATGCTGAAATTTGAGAACAGCTTTTTTTCCCATGTCGTCCGATGTGCATTGGGAATGATAATCCCACTTGTTTTGACAGGGGGGATTGCCTGTGCTGTCCGTGATTTTCCGGTCGCCCCGTACCAGATGTTTCTGACGCAGGGGGGTGGGAGATGGTTTTATGATTTCCTTACAATGGTTTATGAGGGAACATACGGTATTTTTTCTGTAGCATTGGTGATTACCATTGCGTACAGTTATGCAATGGAGAAAAATGAATCGCTGGAAAATGTCGTTATGTATGTGGTTGTGGCACTTGCCGCATTCAGCGCACAGCTGAATCTGGGAACAGAAGATTTTGATGTGGCAGGACTGGGAACGACCGGATGTTTTGCGGCAATGTTTATCGGTTATTTGTCCTGCATGGCATTTTCAAAGCTGCGCAGATGCCATAAACTGATGCTGGAACAGTATACCGCGGGGATGGGGGGAGGCTGTGTCTTGGCAATCCGTACACTGATTCCACTCGGTATTGTTGCAGCCGGTTCTGGAGGGTTGAATCTGCTTATTGGCAGAATTACCGGAATTTATGGATGTTATCAGTGGTTTAACCATATTTTCTATGCAGCATGTCAGAATATTGCAGATTACAGTAATTTCCTTTCCGGACTGCTCTATACGTTCGCGGTAAATCTGATGTGGTTCTTCGGTTTGCATGGAAGCCATATTCTGGAGGCAGTGGCAGTCCATAATTTTGGTGTCACAGGAAATGTTGTTTTTTCAAAGGCATTTTACGATGTGTATGTGGCAATGGGAGGCTGTGGCACAACGGTCAGTGTCCTGATCGCATTGCTTTTGTTCTTCCGCAAAGAACGTACCGGAAAGCTGGCAGGGCTGGCATCATTTACGGTAGTCTTTAATTTAAATGAAATGCTTACATTTGGTATTCCGATCATATTAAATCCGATTCTGCTGGTTCCGTTTGTCCTGACACCGGTGGTGTGCTATTGCCTGGCATATGCAGCAACGGTATGCGGTTTCCTGCCGGTTCTTACCCATGAGGTAGTATGGTCGACACCGGTTGGTATCGGTGGCTATCTTGCCAGCGGTTCCTGGAAGGGAATTGCCGTGCAGGCAGTGGGAATTCTGGCAGGGATATTGTTTTACCTTCCGTTCCTGAAAATAAATCAGAGGATGGAGGTATATAAAGCCAAGCGTCATGTTCAGGTTCTGATACACGAATTACAGGAAAAGGAAGAACAGATTGACCAGCCGGTGTTTTTGACGCGCGGAGACCATATCGGGATGATTTCCCGTATGCTCCTGCTTGATTTAAAGCATGCGATCAAGAATAAAGAACTGTATATGCTTTATCAGCCACAGGTATACAGCGATGGTATCTGTATTGGTGCTGAGGCACTGCTGCGCTGGAACCATCCAGTATATGGTATGATATATCCACCACTTATTATTTATCTTGCAGAGGCGGGAAAGGTATTGCCGGAACTGGAACGGTTTATCATTGATGAGGTTACGGATGGGATTGTGCAGACGCGTGCACAATATGATTCGGATTTTAAAATTTCCGTAAACATTACCGCGCATTCCCTGTTGTGGGACATTGAGGGATATATCCGGCAGACAATGGAACAAAAAGAGATAGATGCCCATATGCTCTGGATTGAAATTACAGAACAGGATATCCTTCTGCAGACGGATGTGGTTGTCCGGAAACTTGAAGAACTCAAAAAGCAGGGGCATAAGCTTTTGATTGATGATTTCGGCATGGGACATACTTCCCTGCTGTACCTGCAGTCAGAGTATTTTGATGTGGTCAAGCTGGACGGTTCACTGACCCGCCCACTTTTAAAAAGCCATACGAATCAGAAAATTGTGCGTTCGATTATTGAACTGGGACAGGAACTTGGGGTAAATGTAATTGCAGAGTTTGTGGAAAACAGGGAGCAGAGAGATCTACTGGATACGCTGGGCTGTCATTGCTATCAGGGATACCTGTATGCAAAACCACTGGAACTGGAGGAGTTTATTACTTATATGAAACAGATGAACGAGAAGTAGCGGGCTGTTTTTTCAAAAATCTCCAATGATATTTACAAAAATTTCTCTTGTTTTTTTGAAGCCTTGGATATATGATGATGACAGGGAAATTGTTATAGCACAAAAGCCATTTCAGAAAGGATGGGCGGAAAACATGAGAAAGAAGTCACATATTTCACTGGCACGTTATATTGTAGCAAATACAGAGGACGAAGGGCTGAAAAAACACTGGCTGTCGTTTTATATTGGAAGCGTCCTGCCGGATTGTAAGCCATCTTTTATCTATAAACGGCATGAGATTACCGGTACATTTCCAAAACTCAGGAAGGATATAGATGCATTGATCCATGGAAAAGAGAACCGTTTTCCCAAACGGAAACGGATGTATTACATGAATCTGGGGGAGATCACGCATTACGTAGCAGATTATTTTACCTTTCCGCACAATAAGATTTATCCGGGAGGATTTAAAGAACACTGTGCTTATGAAGAACATCTCAAACATGAACTCCGCGCCTTTTTAAAGACGGAGGCACCGAAGGTGTTGAATGAATGCGGGCATCGGCAGTTTGCCAGCCAGGAGGCACTGTTTGATTATATTCAGAAAATGCATGATAAGTATTTAAGCAGTAAGATTGATACTGCAAAAGACATTGAGAATATTGTGCTGGTCAATAAACAGGTGGTGGATGGCATCGATTATCTGTTTTTAAAGAATCATATGCAGCACAGGGTTGCATAGAGGGAAAGCAGCCGGAAATCCGGCTGTTTTTCTGCGTTTACGGACACTTATAGGATTGACAAATTTTTGACAAAGTGTTACGATTATCTCATATGAAACTGTCGATGATTCGTGACAGAAGGTGCATATACCGTTACGAAAGACATTTAGGATTAGGAGGATTTATACAATGAGTGAGTTCAAGAATTTAACTCTGGAAGTAGCTGACGGAATCGCTGTATTAGCAATCTCCAGACCAGCAGCATTAAATGCATTAAACAGTGAGACTCTGGATGAGTTAAACGTATGCTTAAGCGAGATTGAAGCAAACGATGATATCAAAGCAGTTATCTTAACCGGCGGTCCGGATAAGAAGGGCAACGAGTTCAAGTCATTCGTAGCTGGTGCAGATATTGCTGAGATGGTAAACTTCACAGCTCCGGAAGCACGTGCATTCGGAATCAAGGCTTCTGAGCCATTCTTCAAACTGATGAATATGCGTCAGGTTACTATCGCTGCAGTAAATGGATTTGCATTAGGCGGAGGATGTGAGATCTCTATGGCATGTGATATCCGTATCGCAAGTGAGAATGCCATCTTCGGACAGCCAGAGTGTGGTCTTGGAATCATTCCTGGATTCGGTGGTACACAAAGACTTGCCCGTCTGGTAGGCATGGGACGTGCAAAAGAAATGATCTTCACCTGTGACAACGTAGATGCAAACGAAGCATACCGCATCGGTCTTGTAAATAAGGTAGTTGCAAAAGAAGAGCTTATGCCAACAGCAAAAGCTATGGCTGCAAAGATCATCTCCAAGGGAAGCTATGCCGTATCTGTTGCAAAGGCTGCAATCAACAATGGTTATGACATGGACATCAAGAATGCCGTTGAGATGGAAGCAAACCTGTTTGGTGTTGTCAATGATACACACGACAAGAAAGAGGGAATGGGCGCTTTCTTAGAGAAGAGAGCTGCTACATTAACTGATTTCTAAAAGAAAACATATTATGAGGCGATGGCGAGAGGCTGTCGCCTTTTTTATGTTGGTAAGAAGCAGGAGAGTAAATTTGTCGTTGAATAACTGATGTGGTAGAGATATAATTTATCTATAGAATATTTGCAAAGTAGGAATAGAAGATATATGGTTGCGAGATTAGAACTGAAATTGAAATGTAGAGAAGCATTATCCTATCAGATGGCTTCGTTATTCCATGGAGTGTTGATGGAATTATTACCAGAGGAATATGCAGATGAACTGCATTATTCCCAATTACATCCATATACGCAGCATCTCGAGTGTAGAGAGGATGTCTGGTACTGGGTGGTTTGTGCATTAAATGAGCAGGCGGTAAAAACAATTCTGAAAGATGCATTATGGGATGTGAAACAGATTGTGTTGAAAAAGAAACAGATTTTGATTGAAATCTGTGGAAAACAATACGAAGAAATGCCGTATAAGCAATTCATGGAGCATTTTTATCATGAAGAACACGGAAGGTATTTGCAGATTCAGTTTGTTTCACCGACTGCATTTAAGCAGAGAGGAAACTATGTTTTCTTTCCCGATTTGCACTGCCTGTTTCAAAGTCTGATGAATAAATATGATGCAGCGGCAGGGGATCATATCATGTTGGATGAAGAAACGTTGGAACAGTTATGTGCAAATGCGCAGATTGTACGCTATGATTTAAAAAGTGTCAGTTTTTCATTGGAGGGTGTTCGTATTCCTTCGTTTATTGGGAAAATAACGATTCGAATGAATGGAACAAAAACGATGGCGGGTTTTGCAAATATGCTGATAGAATTTGGAACATTTTCAGGAGTGGGAATAAAAACGTCTCTTGGAATGGGATATATCCGGCAAATAAAAGAAAGGGGATAGCAAATGCTTACAGATCGACAGATAAAGCTGGTTGTTGGAAGTCTGCTGCATGATATTGGAAAAGTCGTATATCGAAGCGGCGATGGTAGAAACCATAGCACAAGTGGATATGATTTTCTGAAAAACGAAGCAAAAATTGAAGATGCAGAGCTTTTGAACTGCGTCAGATATCATCACGGAAAATATTTAAAAAATGCTCAAATTGCAGCAGATGATCTGGCTTATATTACTTATTATGCAGATAATGTTGCTGCGTTTACGGATCGTCGGGAGGCTTCTGAGCAGGAGGATGGATTTGACAAAACCATTCCGCTGGACAGTGTATTTAACATATTGAATGGAAATCATGGGAAAAGCCATTATGCCATGCAGGTATTAAATCCCAAAGAGGATATTAATTATCCAACGGAAGCCCCAGTAGCTATGAATGAACATTTTTATAAAACTGTGGTGGATCAGATTACAGATAATTTGCTGGGGATCAAATTGGATGAAGAATATGTAAATTCCCTGCTTTCTGTATTGGAAGCAAATCTTACATACATTCCATCTTCCACTTCCAAAAGAGAACTTGCAGATATTTCCTTGTTCGACCATGTGAAAATTACAGCGGCAGTTGCTTCCTGTGTCGAACAGTACCTTGCAGCACAGAAAGAGAAAAATTACCGGGAAGTATTATTTGAAAATGCAAAAGAATCCTATGAAAAACCGATGTTTTTATTGTATTCAATGGATATTTCCGGAATCCAGAATTTTATCTATTCGATTGGGGATAAAGGTGCATTAAAAGGATTGCGTGCCAGAAGTTTTTATCTGGAAATCATGATGGAACATATCATTGATGAATTACTGGAAAAAGTGTCTTTATCAAGGGCAAATCTGATTTACACAGGCGGTGGGCATTGCTACATGCTTTTACCAAATACCAGTGAAGTGTTGGAGATACTGGAAAGTTATGAAAAACAAGTGAATCAGTGGCTTCTTGAGACGTTTGATATTTCTTTGTATATTGCCTGTGGATATGCAGTAGCAAGTGCCAATCATCTGCGTAATGTACCAGAAGGAAGTTATTCAGAACTATATCAGAATATTTCCAAAATGCTTTCTGGAAAGAAAACACATCGTTACAGTGCGGATGTTATCCGGCATTTAAACCGGAAAGCACACGATGGAGAGCGCGAATGCAGTGTCTGCCGCCGGGTAGCAAAGTTAAATGAAGCAAATCAGTTATGTCCGATCTGTGATGCATTGGAATCTATGGGGCGTGATATGCTGCATGGTGATTACTTCGTGATTTTGTGTAAAGCGAAGGAACATGCATTGCCACTGCCGGGAGACCGATACCTGACGGTAGAGTATGAACGGAAAATAAAGGAAGTCATGAAAGACGACAGTTATGTGCGCTGCTACACAAAAAACAATTTTTATACCGGAAAGCTTGTGACAACAAAGCTTTGGGTTGGAGATTATGTGGCGGAAGGTGCCAACACGTTCGGAGAACTTGCAAAAAAGTCAGAGGGAATTAAAAAAATTGCAGTGCTGCGTGCGGATGTTGATAATCTGGGTACTTCTTTTGTTTATGGATTCAGACGTGGGGAAGATGAGCGTTATGTAACGTTGTCACGTACAGCAGCCTTATCCAGACAGTTATCTTTGTTTTTCAAGGGATATATCAACAAAATTCTTGCGCAGGGGACAGAAAGTGTTTTTGCAGAAAGCGGTCCAAGAAATGTTGTGATTGTATACTCCGGAGGAGATGATGTTTTTCTGGCAGGAGCATGGAATGAAGTGATTGCGGCATTTATGGATTTAAGAAAAGCACTGGAGGCTTTTACGCTGGGGACACTTACGATTTCCGGTGGAATCGGGGTATATCAGGATTCCTATCCAATACATGTGATGGCGCAGGAGACACAGGTTTTGGAGGATTGTTCCAAAGCATGTGACACAAAAAACGCAATTACCATCTGGAATAAAGATCACTGTTATCCGTGGCCGGAATTTTTAGAACAGGTTGTGGCAGAAAAAATCGGAGCATTGCAGGAATATTTTGGAAATAACGAAGAACGGGGAATGGCCTTTTTGTACCATCTGACGGAGCTTCTGAGAGATTATGATACCAAAATCAATATTGCAAGGTATGTGTATCTGTTATCGAGGATGGAACCAGAGAGGGAGAGCTCGACGGAAGTAAAAAATGCGTATCAGAAATTCTCTGAAAAAATGTATTTGTGGAGCCAGAATCCAAAGGATCGGAAAGAATTACTTACAGCTATTTATCTATATGTATACTTAAATCGCAAAGAGGAGGATAGGTAGATATGAAATTAACAGAAGAAAATTATGTAGAGACTGCAGAAAAAGCAATTAGAAAAATATGTGAAAAGAAGGATAGATGGGGAAATCCAGACGTAGTTACAACATCCAAAATTCGTAATCTTCTTGCAATGACGGCAGCAATTTATAATGATGTTATTGTTTGGCAGTCTGAGAAGCTATCAACAGAAATTGTTGGGCGGATCAATTATATGAAGATACGTTTTGTGTATGAGGCGGGACGAGAACCAAAAGTTAGGGAATTGGTAGAAAAAGCATCACTTTTGGAGCATTTGGAGGAAATCGGAAACAGCCGGACGCAGTATCTGTTATTTAGCCGTTATATGGAGGCATTGGTTGCGTATCGTAAATTTTACGGTGGCCACGATGAATAGGAGGAAAGAAAATGTTTGCAAAGATTGAAATTAGTGGAACAATAGAAATTGTAACAGGACTTCATATCGGTGGTTCCAGCGCGTTTTCTGCGATTGGTGCTGTGGATTCGCCGGTGATCATGGATACACGCTCAAAACAGCCAATGATTCCTGGAAGCAGCTTAAAGGGAAAAATGAGAGCATTGCTTGCAAAACAGTATAATACGGTTTGGAAAGCAACAGCAGATGATGATGCAAAATGCCTGACAGATTTATTTGGAAGTGCGAAAGACCATAAAGAAAGCCGGATTTTATTTTCGGATATGTTTTTGTCTAATCTTGAGGAGTTAAAGAATCTGGGCTTGACTGGTGCGACAGAGGTGAAGTTTGAAAATTCTATATCCAGAACAACAGCTGTGGCAAATCCAAGACAAATTGAACGCGTTGTCCGTGGCGCACAGTTTCCGATGCAGCTTATATATGAATTTTCCAATGATATAGATGTAGATACTTTGTTACAGGATTTTAAAATTTTAAAAGAGGGATTTCGTCTTTTGGAATACGATTACCTTGGAGGAAGCGGCTCAAGAGGATACGGACGCATCCGGTTTTTAGATTTGGATGCGGTGCCGGTCATTGGTGAGGTAGATGATTCTGTAATGGAACAGTGTCGCGCAATATTGGAAGGATGATTGTATGAAATATACTATCTATAAATTAGAGTTTCAAACCGGAGTACATTTTGGAACAGGCGCATTGGATGAATGTACTTATACATTTCATGCAGACCAGATTTTTTCTGCGATGTATATAGAAGCATTAAAGCTTGGAATAGATCAGAAATTTTATGACGCGGTAAAAGCAGGAACACTGCTTTTTTCGGATGCATTGCCGTACATGGGGCAGCAGTATATGATTCCGAAACCAATGATCTATGTTACATCCGGCCGGCAGGGAGAATCCGAGCAAAAGAAAGCGTATAAAAAATTAAAGTATCTTCCGGTAGAACAACTGGATGAATTTTTAAAAGGGAGTATCAATTTCAAAGCGGATGTAATGAAAGACTATGGACAACTGCGGCAGCAGACGATGGCGTATGTAAGGAAAGAGGAAGATACGCTGCCGTTTCGGGTGGGAACCTTTTATTATGCGCAGGGATGCGGATTATATCTGATTGTTGCATATGCATCAGAAGAAGAACTTTCGTTGGCAGAGGAACTGTTAGAGTCATTGTCTTATACCGGAATTGGAGGAAAAAAATCCAGTGGTATGGGAAAATTTGAATTTCGAAGGGGAAAACCTTCGGAAGAACTGGAGAAAAGATTGCAGAAAAAATCATCCAAAAATATATTGATTTCCACGGCATTACCAATGGAGCAGGAATTGGAACAGGCATTGGAAGGAGCTGCGTATTTGTTGGAAAAAAGATCTGGGTTTGTGGCATCTTCCAGTTATGCGCCGGAATGGAGGAAGAAAAAAGATTTGTATGTATTCTCACCGGGGTCATGTTTTGTCAATCGTTTTGCAGGAGATATCTATGATGTGTCGGATGGTGGCCGACATGCCGTATATCGTTATGCAAAGGCATTATTTTTGGGGGTGTGAGTATGCAGCAGTTTTTGAAACATTATCGGGTAAAAATTCGTGTGCTTTCGCCTATCCATATTGGTTCGGGTGAGAAAATAAAGAAAAAAGAATACATATATATGCCATGGAATCATCGTGTTATTATTCCGAATGTGGAAAAAATGTACGAAGATGTCTGTGCACGTGGATGGGAGAAAGAATTTACTTCTTTTTTGATGGACAGTAGAAATGGAGAGATGCCATTGTCTACATGGCTTGCTCAAAAGAAACTTCGGGAAGCAGATTACGAAGCATGGAAGCTCTATGAAATGGACGCAGGGGAGGCTTTTGTCGATCGTACATCGCGTCCAAAAGAGATTGAGGCATTTGTAAAAGATGCATATGGATTGCCTTATGTACCCGGAAGCAGTGTGAAAGGAATGTTTCGTACTGCGCTTTTGGTCTGGGAAATTCAAAAAAAGCCGGAGGCATTCTGGCAGATCTGCCAGGAAATCCAAATGAGTGCACCACGGAAAGCCAAGAGGAAGGATTATTTGTCGCGGGAAAACCAAAAATTGGAGCAGCAGATTTTGTATACGCTTTCCAGAGATGAAAAGAAATTATCAAGTGCAGTCAATGATTGTCTGGCAGGACTTCATGTGGGAGATAGTGAGTCAATCTCTACCGATCAGTTGACGTTGAGTCAGAAAATTGATTATACATTGGATGGAAAACAAAAGCCATTGCCGCTTTTGCGGGAGTCTTTGATTCCGGGAACAGAAATCTGTTTTCCTCTTTCTATTGATACGCAGTTATGTCCTTATGATATCGATGATTTATTAGAAGCCGCAGAGGTATTTCAACAGGTTTGCAATCAGTATTTTTACAGCCGGTTTCACCGCACCGTTACAGCGGGACATGCTGTATTTTTGGGAGGAGGCTGTGGATTCCTTTCCAAGACGATTTTGTATGCACTGTTTGGTGAGAATGCGGTAATGGTGGTAGATCAGGTGTTTAAAAATACATTGGGACGCCAATACAGTGTGCATAAACATCAGAAAGATATCGGATGGAAGATCGCGCCACATGTTTGTAAGTGTACGATGTATCAGGGAAAATTATATGATATGGGAATTGGACAAATTTCGTATGAAGAAAATTGATAGATTTATATCGAAAAGATTGGTATAATGATGATAGTTTCCAAAGAGATAGAACTTAATTTTGCGCCGATGCCTGAAAATACTGCAGTTTTGGCTTTTTTAAGGCGAAAGAAGTTTATTCCAAAGTCGGATTTGGTTTTGCGCCGCAATTCGGCTTTGGAATCCAGTTAAGATCAGGCATGTAAAGGACAGGATTGAGAAATAAGATCCCCGGGAAGGGGACGGAAACCAGCAAACTTCTCTTCGGTCTCAAAATCTTCTTTAAAATTGAGAAATAAGATCCCCGGGAAGGGGACGGAAACGGAAAAGTCATACTTGCAATATTCCAAGTCGGTCAAATTGAGAAATAAGATCCCCGGGAAGGGGACGGAAACGAGGTTGGTATTATGACTAAAACGGAAATGAGAATTGAGAAATAAGATCCCCGGGAAGGGGACGGAAACAGTAGTTGTATACTGCCCTTTCTGATTGATCTGTGGAACCCATTGAGAAATAAGATCCCCGGGAAGGGGACGGAAACTATGTAATGCTAGGTGCTAGTGTGTTCTCATGCTATCCAATTGAGAAATAAGATCCCCGGGAAGGGGACAGAAACATGTTCGATGTCGAACACTACAAAGTGCATACATGATTATTGAGAAATAAGATCCCCGGGAAGGGGACGGAAACGACAGCTGCTAAGCCAATCAAAGCAATTCCAAGTTTACCTATTGAGAAATAAGATCCCCGGGAAGGGGACGGAAACGAATAGTTGCTATTCTCGTTAGCAATCTTCTTCTCAAATTGAGAAATAAGATCCCCGGGAAGGGGACGGAAACAGTGCATCTCTTAATCCTGCCAAATAACCTTTTACAAATTGAGAAATAAGATCCCCGGGAAGGGGACGGAAACTGTCGCCATATCGAACGGCTACTCGACTTGATGAATTGAGAAATAAGATCCCCGGGAAGGGGACGGAAACGCTTTTCCAGTTGCCGTGTGCGCCAAAAAGAACTTTGATTGAGAAATAAGATCCCCGGGAAGGGGACGGAAACTTTCTTAACTGCCGAGCTTCCTTTGATAATGGTCCTATTGAGAAATAAGATCCCCGGGAAGGGGACGGAAACTCAGCATTCTGATACATTGGATCTTTTGCAATTTATTATTGAAAAATAAGATCCCCGGGAAGGGGACGGAAACTTTGTTGCTACTGTTGTGTTAGTTGTTGTTTTACTCATATTGAGAAATAAGATCCCCGGAAAGGGGACGGAAACAGTTTTATGAGGGCTACGGAGAATATAATAAAATCATATTGAGAAATAAGATCCCCGGAAAGGGGACGGAAACAATTGTTGCGTTCATATGCGCTCCCTCCTAAAATTAAATTGAGAAATAAGATCCCCGGAAAGGGGACGGAAACATTTCTCTACATTCCTTGTATGCTTGGATTTCAAATCTAAATTGAGAAATAAGATCCCCGGGAAGGGGACGGAAACACCGGCAACCTGCCTCAATTTCCATCCGATACTGATCAACAAATTGAGAAATAAGATCCCCGGAAAGGGGACGGAAACTCTGTGGCAATGTCACATAACGAATATTACCGCTTGCAATTGAGAAATAAGATCCCCGGGAAGGGGACGGAAACCAGTTCCGCTCTTACTTTAGCTTCTTTGTCATTTATTGAGAAATAAGATCCCCGGGAAGGGGACGGAAATGATAACTCGAGATTGAAAGCAGGAGCAACGACAAGAAATTGAAAAATAGAAACCCCGAAAAAGGGGACAGGTATAAATTTAAAATGGGGAAGGGGTGTGAAAAATGAGCTATTTATATGTATGTGAACAAGGGGCAACAATCGGAATTACCGAAAATCGCTTTCAGGTAAAGTACAAAGATGGAATGGTAAAAAGCATACCGGCAGAGACCTTGGAAGTAATTGAGATATTTGGAAAAATACAAATTACTACACAATGTATAACGGAATGTCTGAAACGTGGCGTAAATATTTTGTTTTATTCTACGAAGGGTGCTTATTTTGGAAGACTGATTTCTACTAATCATGTTAATGTTCAAAGGCAACGTTTGCAGGCAGCAGTGACGGAGGATGAGCAATTTAAGCTGGATTTTTCCAAACGTATTATCAATGCAAAAATTCGCAATCAAATCGTGATTTTGCGAAGATATGCGAGAAATCAGGAAGCGGATATTCAGCGTGCAGTGATTGAAATGCAGAATATGTACCAGAAACTCGATATGGCACAGAGCATTGAACAAGTGATGGGATTTGAAGGAACCGCCGCCAAAATTTATTTTGGGGAACTGGGAAAATTAATAGATCCGGCATTTGCTTTTACCGGAAGAAACAGAAGACCGCCGCGCGATCCATTTAATTCTTTGATCAGTCTTGGATATTCGATTATACTAAATGAACTATATGGGAAAATTGAAGGAAAGGGGCTGAATCCATATTTTGGAATCATGCACAGTGACAGGGAAAAACATCCGACACTTGCGAGTGACTTAATGGAAGAATGGAGGGCAGTACTGATTGATTCTGTAGCACTGAGTATGCTCAACGGACATGAACTCGTGCGGGAGGATTTTTATTCGGGAACAGAGGAGCCGGGAGTTTTTCTGGAAAAAGAGGGATTTAAAAAATATGTGCAAAAACTGGAAAACAAATTTCGGACGGAAAACAGGTATTTGTCATATGTTGATTATAGTGTGAGTTTTAGAAAAGCGATGGATTTGCAGATAAACCAGTTTATTCATGCAATTGAGAGCAGGGATGTGCAACAGTATATGCCTGTGATGATCCGATAGGAGTGGCCGATGGAAAATTATTTTTGGAATACAGAGGAAACGCAGAGCGTTAAAAAATTGTATGTTCTTATCATTTATGATATTGTAGATAATAAAAAGAGGCTTGCCTTTGCAAAAAAACTGAATGGATATGGATTCAGGGTACAGAAATCAGCATTTGAGGCAATGATTACTGAGAGTCTGTACCGTAAGTTAATAGATGAAATTCCAAGAATGATTGATAAAGAACTGGACAGTGTGCGTGTCTATAAAATTCGCGGAAGCGGAGAAGTGAATTTGTTTGGGGCAAGTCCTGCAATTGCAGATGAAGAAGTAATTATTATATAATAGAAGTCACGACAGGTTAAATTTAAGGAGAAATGTAATGCATCAGAAAATTTTATTTACTCCGGTTGGAGGAACTGATCCAATATCTGCAACTAACTGCTTTGACGGTGCGATTTTGCATATTTGCAGACATTATCAGCCGGATAAAGTGATTATGTATATGTCAAAAGAAATGCTGGTAAATCAAGAGAAAGATGATCGGTATCGTTATTGTTTAAACAAACTTTGTGAACTGCAAAACCGTAAAATGGAGTGTGAAATTATTGAACGGAGAGAATTGACAAATGTTCATGAGTTTGATTTTTATTATGAAGATTTTCAAAAAATTATTCATGGAATCTATGGGACGATGGATGAAACCGATGAATTACTTTTGAATGTATCGTCTGGAACACCCGCAATGAAAAGCGGACTTCTGGTATTACAGACGATGGAAGAATACCCGGCAAAATTGATACAGGTTGCAACACCAGAACGAGGAATCAATGAGCATCATTATAAAGATTATGATGTGTTTACGTTGTGGGAACTGGATGAAGACAATCAACCAGGAGCAGACAATCGCTGCAGTGAAATTGCTTGTCCAAGCTTGCAGAAACTGAAAAAAGAAGAAGTGATAAAAAAACATATCCTATCCTATGATTACAGGGCAGCATTGACGGTTGCAGATACGATGGGCAAACAGGATACCCAAAAATACAGAGGCTATCTTGAAATGGCAGAAAAACGGTTGTTGCTGGATATTTCGGAAGTAGATAAACTGGCAAAAAAACTGGAATTTGATTGTATTCCGGTGAAAGCATCCTCGGAGAGAATGCTATTTGAATATGCGCTTGGAATGCAGATTAAACTAAAAAATGGTGAGTATGTAGATTTTATTCGTGCAATTACACCGATTTTGGTGGATTTATTTGAGCTTGTGTTAAAGGTACAGTGCAAAATCGATATTAATAATTACTGTAAATGGATTACGAAAAGAGATGGTACAAAGCTGCGTCGGTGGGATATGGAAAAATTGCGCGGGACAGAGATTGAAAAGGTGTTAAATGAGGCTTTTTCTGGCAGTTTTAATCAGAACGGTGATGTTTATTCAATTCATATCAAAGCGTTAATTGAGTATTTTTCAACGGATGCACAGTTAAAGGAACTCATTTGTAATTTGCGGCTGACGGAAGAAAAAATAAGAAATACAGCTGCGCATGATATTGTTTCGGTAACTGAGATAACGATAAAAAATAGAACGGGATTTTCTGCTGATAAAATTATGCAAATGATTCAGAAATTGTTTATCTATACCGGAATTAAAATAAAAAAAGAGTATTGGGATTCTTATGATCAGATGAATCAGGCAATTTTACAAAAAATGGAGCTGATCGAAGCATGGGCGCATTGTATTTTATGAATCCGGATTACTCTGACCCTGATAATGTAAAATGGTTCCATGGGGCTCTTACCTATCTCTTTACAGATGGAGGTGTCGAGTTCTTTAGATAAATATAGTTAATAAGGTAAAAATCCCTGGGTTTGATGAGACCCAGGGATTTTCGTAACCCAAATTAGATGTGCTTTCCGTCAACAACAAAATCATCCAAATAACAATTGAGAGCAATAGCAATGTTCTGCAAATCATTGACCCTGACTGGAGAATGCCGGTGCTGTTCCCAATCTGCCAATGTCTGTATTGGTATACCTGTCATTTTTGCTAGCTTTTCTCTTGTTATATGTTTTTCTTCCCGGATGTGCCGGATCTTATCAACGTCCCAAAACAACTTCTATCACCTCCTGTCACTTTTTGATATATTTTACATAATTTTACAAAAAATGCAATGGTTATGGAACAGGAAATGCAATGGAATATTATGATAAAGCCATTGCCTCTAAAATTTGTTGTATATTTATCAAAATTTGTTATAATATAGGTAAATATATTATTTTGTTTTTTACGTCCTTCCGGATGTATGATTTTTTATTTTTACCGCGGTTGTTTTTCTGCGGGATATAGGGTTATCCCTGATATGTAACAGGGATAACCACTATTTCCCTGTTTATATATAACAAAAACTGCATAAGCAGGGAAAGAGAGGTATAGTGACATGGGAGAAAAAGACATGTCAGAAAAGATTCTGGAAGATTACAATGATGTATTTTCCGATATCGTAAACGTTCTTTTATTTCACGGTCAGGAACTGATCGAGCCGTCAGCACTTGAGAGCATATCCGTACATTCCCAGTATAAGGGAGAGGATGCTAAGTTGCATGAACAGGAGCGTGATGTTGCAAAAAAGTGGAAAAGGTACAATGTGCAGCTTGCTATCATAGGCATTGAGAACCAGACGGCAGTAGAAAAGAAAATGCCGTTCCGTCTGATTGGATATGATGGTGCAAGCTACAAAAGCCAGCTGCAGGCGAATGCAGCTCCAATTGCCCCAGTTGTTACCATTGTATTGTATTTTGGTGAAAAGCACTGGTGCAAGGAGAGAAATATCAAGTCATTGATGAATATCCCAAAAGAACTTGATCCATATGTCAATGACTACAAAATGGAGGTTTTTGAAATCGCATGGCTGACGGATGAACAGCTTGAAATGTTTAAAAGTGATTTCAAGGTTGTTGCACGTTTTTTCGTTAACAAAAGAAGGAACCCTGACTATGTTGCGGATGACCCAACAGAAATCCAGCACGTAGATGAAGTCTTAAAGCTTTTATCTGTTATGACAGGGGACCGGGACTATGAAAACGTTATATGCGATGAAATGAAAGGTCAGGTGAAGAGCATGTGTGATGTTGCTGAAAGATTAAAAAATATCGGGCGGCAGGAAGGATTTCAGGCAGGTCGTTCAGAAGGTCGTTCAGAAGGTCGTTTAGAAGGTCGTTCAGAGGAACGTATCAAAGCAGTCAAGTTTGCAATTTCCCTTGGAGCGTCTGAGGAAAAGATCCTTACGCAGTATTCCAAAGAGGAATACGAAAAAGCTTTGGCTCTTATGAAAGCCTGATTGTGGAAAGCAAAATTGCTGTTTTGAAAACATATAGCAGCATAAGAGCTTGGGTTTTATTCTGTTAAAACTTTTAAATTCCTTTATCAATCCGTATTCTAGTGGAGAAAAGGTCAGGTGAAGAGCATGTGTGATGTTGCTGAAAGATTAAAAAATATCGGGCGGCAGGAAGGATTTCAGGCAGGTCGTTCAGAAGGTCGTTCAGAAGGTCGTTTAGAAGGTCGTTCAGAGGAACGTATCAAAGCAGTCAAGTTTGCAATTTCCCTTGGAGCGTCTGAGGAAAAGATCCTTACGCAGTATTCCAAAGAGGAATACGAAAAAGCTTTGGCTCTTATGAAAGCCTGATTGTGGAAAGCAAAATAGTTTTTTCAAATCAAGCGCCATAGATGCTGAAACGGTAGCGCTTGCATGATCAATTAAATAGGCACTAGATAAAAGAGTCATCCATCTGGATGGCTCTTTTATCGATCCTGATATATCTGCGCGGATTTCGACAAACAGCTCTTATGGTGAATTTAAAGAAATTATCACTTTAAAAATTTTTATACCGCATGGTTTTCTTTTTCTGCTTGACAAATACCATTTGATTGTTCCTATACTTTTTTGAAAATTCTGGTATTTCTTTTCTCCTATTTTTATTTCCATTCGTAAAAAAAAGTTATTCTGGTATCAGAACAAAGAAAACAGGTGTTTCCAAAAGGAAACCAGAGTATAAAGTCCAGCGGTGTGATGTCAAGAGATAAATAACACAAAAAACATATATTTTTGTATATATCTCATGAAGACAAAAAACATCCACCTAACAGCCAGTTGGGACTTAATCCTCTCATTGTTTAAGCTGTATAATGATTAGGCATCGGTCTGACGACACCTCCTAGGACCATTGGCGTCCGTACGAAAGCCTGTCAGCCAGCCTGTCATTGCAGCCGTTCGATTTATGCAGGTTGAACTACTACTTCACGTTCGTTTGATACCCCAGGAGATTGAATAGGCAATGAGAAATGCTGGAATCCATGCAAATTCACTTTTGGAGGTACGTAGAATGTACAACGCAGTAGGTATTGATGTTTCAAAGGGTAAAAGCACCATTGCAGTCCTGCAGCCTGGCGGCACTGTGATCCGTAAGCCCTTTGATGTCTCCCACACATCCCAAAACCTCAATGAACTGGCAGATTATTTGAGTTCATTAGACGGCACCACAAAGATCGTTATGGAGTGTACGGGTAGATATCATGAGCCTATGGTAAAGGCTCTATCCGAGGCTGGATTGTTTGTTTCCATTGTAAATCCTCACCTGATTAAAAACTTTGGCAACAACTCCCTGCGCAAGGTGAAATCGGATCCGGCGGATGCCCGCAAAATTGCCCGCTATACGCTTGACAACTGGACGGAACTGCGCCAATATTCAGGTATGGACAATACACGTACTCAGTTAAAAACTTTAAACTCTCAATTCGGCTTCTTTATGAAGCAAAAGGTTGCCGCAAAAGCAAATCTGATTGCACTGTTGGATAATACTTATCCTGGTGTAAACAAACTCTTTGACAGCCCCACCCGTGAGGACGGGAGTGAAAAATGGGTTGACTATGCTTATTCTTTCTGGCATGCGGATTGTGTCCGCAAGATTGGGTTAAAGGCATTTACAGAACGCTACAAGTCTTTCTGTAAGAAGCACCACTATATCTTTCAGCAGGACAAGCCCGAAAAACTGTTTAATGCCTCGAAGGAGTTGGTTGCCGTCTTTCCAAAGGAGAAGACTTATAAGCTGTTGATCCAGCAAAGCATCCAGCAGTTAAATCTTGCCTCCGAACATGTAGAACGACTCCGCAGGGAAATGAACGAACTGGCATCCACACTTCCCGAATACAGCACCGTAATGGGCATCTATGGCGTTGGGAAAACCTATGGCCCCCAGCTCATCGCTGAGATCGGCGATGTATCCCGGTTTACCCACAGGGAAGCACTGACCGCCTTTGCGGGCGTAGACCCCGGTGTTGATGAATCCGGCCAGCACAAGTCAAAGAGCAACAGGGCTTCAAAGGTCGGCTCCGTAAGGCTGCGCAAGACATTGTTTCAGATCATGACAACCCTGTTGCAAAATGCTCCTGAAGCCGATCCGGTGTACCGTTTTCTTGACAAAAAACGGTCTCAGGGAAAGCCTTACTATGTCTACATGACAGCCGGAGCGAATAAGTTCTTACGCATTTACTATGGTAAAGTCAAAGAGTGTCTGCGGAACTTAGAACAGACAGAATAACACCCTTTTCTATATCACCCCTTTCAAAGCCGGCATTTTTGGCGGCTTAAAAGTTATGCACAAAATATCAAATCGGATTTTTGAAATTTTCTTCAAAAAACACTTGACTTTTTATTAGCAGGCTCCAAAATTTGAGAGAAAAATGAAACGGCTTACAAGGAGAGCAAATCATCCGATTCTGTATCGAAATCTACGGATGGCTGCAAGTGTATTACTGGTATTTTTGATAGGATTTGGTTCGATTCTGACTGTGAGTACTGAAGCGAGGACATTTGTGTTTGGGTGGATGAGAGTGCGGTATCAGTCGATGTATGAATATTTTTTTGAAGGTGAAATTGAAAATCCGGAAAATGTAACCTACTATCCGCAGTGGTTACCGGAAGACTGTAAGTTTGAAACTTCATATAGCACTTTGGGGGGAGAGGTGTATATCTATTTTACCCCGCGGGATTCATTGGTTCAGTTTTCTTATATTTCAAAATCAAATGAAAAATTGTATATGGACGGAGTGGATGCGGAACAAAAGGATGTTATGATCAATGGTGGCTCGGGTAAGTTGTATATTTCCCATAATGAGGGTCAAACGAGTAGTCTTATTTGGATGAATAAGTCGCGAACTGTTTTGTTCTCAATATCTGGAGATTATGATGAAGACGTCCTTATTAAAATGGCAGAAAATATTGTGGAAAAATAAAATTATTTGAAGTGTCCAAAATCGCGTCGTTGAATCGTTATTATGATTATATGATAGAGGAGGAGGGGGCGATTATGTGATAATTTTAGGCAATAAAAAGGGCTGATGAAAATCATAATATTCAGAGGAGAAGTGTTTATGAAAAAGATTTTCGTTTTATGTATCTGTATCGCTGTTTTAGCAATTGTATTTGTATTCAGCGGAAAAGGAAAATATACGAAAGTGTTACAAGATCTGGAAGAAACCACGATTGTAGTAGCGTCCTTAGATATAACAATTGGAGGCAAAAATTATAAGTGTAAGGACGATTATTGTGAGCAGATTCGCAACTTGTATGAACAATATCAAATAAAATAAATAAGACGAGCTAAAAAGGATCGCAATACCCTGATACATCTGTTGTGGTAAGATGGTATCAGAGTCGTATTCGTTATATGTAGTGTATATCTGCATGAAATAGAAAGAATATGATTTGAGATTTACCCCTTGGGGCGTATGGCTTCGAGGGGCTTTTTTCTGTGACAGTTACTTTTTTCGGTTTATTGTATGATACAATGAAGCATGTGGATAGGACGAAGGAGAAGAACGATGTTTGTGTATTTGATGATGATGGATTCTCAGGAGGATCAGTCGAAATTTGAAAATGTTTATCTTACATATAGAGGGTTAATGTATCATGTGGCTTATAAAATTTTGAATAACAAACATGATGCAGAGGATGTCGTTCATTCTGCCTTTATAAAAGTAGCAGAGAATATACAAAAAATTGGTGATCCGGTGTGTCCAAAAACACAAAACTATGTCGTTACTATAGTTGAGAATAAGGCAATTGATCTCTATAGAGCCAATAAAAGAAAAAACAGCAGTTTATATTTAGACGAAATTTCCGGAATTGAGGTAGAGGCAACTCGTGTTCATGGTCTGGCGGCTTGTATGGCAAAACTAACGCCTCGATATCGTCAAATTATCTTGCTGAAGTACTATCACGGTTTTAGTTGCAAAGAGATAGCAAAGCAACTAGATATTACGGAGGCAAATGCGATAAAGCTGGATCAGCGAGCCAAGAATAAATTGCTTCAAATATGCAGGGAGGAGGGGGTATTGTGATAAATGATGCAATGTTGAAACAAGCGGCAGAAGAATTGGCGATTGCAATAAATGAAAGCTTGCCGGATCCGAAAGAATGTGTTTTTCAATTCTCTCCAAAATTTGAGAGAAAAATGAAACGGCTTACAAGGCGAGCAAATCATCCGATTCTATATCGAAGCCTACGGATGGTTGCGAGTGTATTACTGGTATTCATGATAGGATTTGGTTCAATTCTGACTGTGAGTACTGAGGCGAGGGAGATTGTGTTTGGCTGGATGAGAGTGCGGTATCAGTCGATGTATGAATATTTTTTTGAAGGTGAAGTTGAAAATCCGGAAAATGTGGTTTATTATCCGAAGTGGCTACCGGAAGATTGTGAGTTTGAAACTTCATATGACACTCTGAGTGGAAAGGTGTATATCTATTCTACACCGCGCGATTCGTTGGTTCAGTTTACCTACATTTCGCGATCAAATATAGGCAAGTTGTATATGGATGGTGTGGATGCGGAGCAAAAGGAGGTTATGATCAATGGTGGCGAAGGAACGTTGTATATTTCCCATAATGAAAGTGTAACAAGTAATCTTGTCTGGATGAATAAGTCGCGAACTGTTTTGTACTCGATATCTGGAGACTATGATGAAGACGTCCTAATTAAAATCGCAGAAAATATTGCCGAAAAATAAAATTATTTGAAGTGTCCAAAATCGCGTCGTTGAATCGTTATTATGATTATATGATAGAGGAGGAGGGGGCGATTATGTGATAATTTTAGGCAATAAAAAGGGCTGATGAAAATCATAATATTCAGAGGAGAAGTGTTTATGAAAAAGATTTTCGTTTTATGTATCTGTATCGCTGTTTTAGCAATTGTATTTGTATTCAGCGGAAAAGGAAAATATACGAAAGTGTTACAAGATCTGGAAGAAACCACGATTGTAGTAGCGTCCTTAGATATAACAATTGGAGGCAAAAATTATAAGTGTAAGGACGATTATTGTGAGCAGATTCGCAACTTGTATGAACAATATCAAATAAAATAAAAGCTCTCACTTGGGATAGAGGGAGCTTTATTTTTGAAGGAGAAGGGTTTGGTTAGTATAAATTGCCGTTTTTGTCACATAAAAGGTTCACAGATAAAGTTTTGGTTGCAATTATAGAGGATAAATAGTATTTCTGTGCCATGGCAGTTGCTGAGGCTGTATTACCACTGTGTGATGCGGACGAATTTATAATTTTCCAATCGGAATTGTAGATTGCAGAATTTACAGAGGCCGCCGAACATTTACTTGAAGAACCTGTGTAAGAGAAGTCTCCTTTTAGTTGGTAGATGAACTATCGGTTGTTATTTCTTCATAATAATATGCTGGTTCACTTTGAATACAGTGCCGGTATGCGCGGTAACAATTTATTCCATAGGAAAGACTACAGATTAGAGCACTGATAAATAGAATGTACACAATCCCACGCAAATACCGTTTCTGGTTTATTTGCCTAAGAAGATCCTGTGTGTTTTGTTCACGTATATAATCACCGATGATTTCTTGTGGTGACCCGAAGTGGTTTATTAAATCCTCGTATGAGGGATTTGGAGACGAAGCATAATAATCCTCGATAGAAGATTTGATCGTATGTAAATATGCTTTCTGTTTTTTCCCATAGACTGGAAATAAATGCTTTAAATCTCTCATATAGCGCGAACAGTTCTTGCTTTTCATATGTTAATTCCTCCAATTTAATACTGATGTGATACCGTTTGCTATCTCGGTATATGCTTCTATCAACTCGTTTAGATAGATAAGTCCCTCTGATTCAATATGATAATAAGTTCGTTTTCGCCGAACCCCTACTTTTATCTCATAGGAAGAAATATAGTTTTTGTCTGCAAGCTTATATAGAGCTGGATACAGAGAACCTTCGGGAACGTTAATAATGTTGTCAGAACGTTCCTGCATTAGTTGACAGAGTTCATATCCGTAACAGTCTTTTTCCGATAGCAGTTTCAAAGCTAGCATTTCAATAGAGCCTTTTTTAAAATTGTCGCGACGATCCATGTAGCCCTCCTTTTATATTTTTAATTTATCATATTATGTTAGAAAAGTAAATAATTAGTTATTCTAAATATATTGACAAATAGATAATAAGGATATATATTACAACTAATCACATAAACGATGATTGTATCAAAGGGGGAATGAAAAGAAGAAAAAATATTTTTAGTACAATGTTATTAATTTATTGAAGTACAAGTGAGTTAAATATGGGGGAAATAAGTTATGCTTAAACTATCGTTACGTTATTGGAGGGTGCATTGGAAAAAGCTGATCAAGGTTCTTTTTGCAATGATCTTAAGCTCAGCAGCGCTTATGATCGCTTTTTTGCTTGCAAGATCCTCGACAGAGAAGTCTGTGCAGGATGTGTTAAATGTAAACGGAAACTACGATATTGTGGTACAGGACTTAACCAAAAGTCAATTGGACATCTTTGCGAGTGATGATCAAATTGCAGAATACGGAATCGTTCAAAATGGGGGTGTTTGTTGTACAAAGAATGAAACGATGATTCCATATGGCGCATTTTTGTCGAAAAAGGCGGTTGATATGTTTCATTATCCGGTCGAAAAGGGAGGTCATTATCCGCAAAAATCAGGCGAAATTGCAGGATATGAGAGTTCTTTTCATGCAATGGGTGTTGCAGCGGTTGTTGGAAATAAAATTCACCTGCAACTCTATGATGCCAAGAGTAGAAAAGTCTCGGAAGGAGACTATACCATCAGTGGTGTAATCGACGATTATAAGAACGGGCAATCAAAGATCCGTACCATGAAAAATTATCTTGATTATGATGAGAATAAAACAGATTTTCCAGAATTATTTTTTTACGTGAAAGATATACCAAATGGAAATACGATGACGGGAATGGGGTTGTGTGATGCGGATACTGCACCATATGATGTGGAAAAGAAATTAAAGGCAGATGGTTTGTCAGTATGTATGGGAAGTCGGTTAACCGGATTAGCGTCCATTGCAGTGGCATCGTTCCAAACACAAAATGATCTATATCGGAATGCCAAATTTGCACATAACGATTTTTATGCTTCTTATATGGTTCCTGCAAGCGTGATGATTATTTTTATATTATCTTTTTGTTCAATATACGGAATGATATCGTGCAATCTGACAGATCGAAGAAAGAACCTGGGATTACTTGAATGCATTGGAATGTCCCGGAGAAAATGCGCTTTTTATTTATTTTTTGAAAGTATGCTACAGTCAATTTGTGGAATCGGCGCTGGTTACATTCTGGGCATTGCATTGTATAAGGTTTATATAAAAGTATTGACGGAATGGAGAGACATTACAATATATGATGCATTTGCGGTACACCCGATTACACAGGTAGTCAGTCTCAATCCGTTTGTGTATCCGGCAGCCATATGTCTTGTAATTGCTTTGGCAGCAGTTGGAGCTGCAATTTGGCATAATTTGAGAAGGACACCACTTGAAATGCTTCATGCGGAACGCGGTGGTGCATCTGGGATGAATAAAAACAAGTATGTGATTGTTACGATTATGATTACTGGGTGGACTATGGTGTTTGGAGCAACATTTATGCTTGCAAAGGCAGATGCAGATAGTTCGGAGATTGTCGCCAATCTACAGGAAGTTTCTGCCGTGGATAGTGATTATTCTATTTCCAAAGATATTTATGATACCATGATCGGAAATGTTCAGTTTAACCGACATTCGGATGTGGTATCACAAAAAGATTTTGAATGTCTGCAGTCTTTCAAAGGGGTCACAGATGCGAAAGGCATATTGAGGATACCTGGAAATAAATTGCTATATAAAAAAGGAGATATTCCAAAGAATATAGAGGACTCGTTAAGTGAATTAGATATTCATCAAAATATTGTTAATTCAAATCTTGAAGAACTGAATCGCCTTAGTTTAGAGGACCAGGGGTATGAATTAGACGATGTATTATACAATGTTCCGGCACTTGCGGTAGATAACGATTTTGTACAGGAGTTAAAATCCAATTTAGTCAGTGGTAAGATGGATAACTCTTTTTCACAGGGAAAATCGGTGATTCTGATTGCGTATGAAAACGTGGAAGATATTCCATTTCAAGTGGGTGATAAGGTTAAGATGACGGACACCTGTATTGAGGAGAATGAATATGAACAATATGATTTTTCCAGAAATACGATGCCAAAAGACAGAAAACCATCTTTTATGTATTCGTATGACGATGGTTCCATGGAGAATTTGAAAGGTTATTCTTTTGGAAAGAGAGTCGATAACGAAGTCACTATTTCAGGCATTATGGTTATCAAGAATAAGGAATGGAAGAAATTATTATATACGGATAGTTATGTGTATAAATCAGGAACGGATGAGTATGTTCATCCAGAATTTAACATTCTTTGCAGCAAAGATGCGTTGCCTGAAATGAATCGATTAGATACAGGTTACACAGATGTGTATATTAAAACAGACAGTTCATTTCATTCTGATGTATTTGAAAAGTTATTTTATGAAATCGCTGGAAAAAGTACTCTTTTAAAACCGGTATCACGTCAGGGGGCAAAGGAGGAAATCATACAGGCAAAATGGTCGAACGTGGTAATTTTTATCTCTGTTATTATTCTGATTGTTATTGTGGGAATTCTTGGAATGATTAATTCCTACACTTATGCCATTAAGAAAAACACAAAAACGATCTGTATCCTGCGTGCAATAGGGATGCGACAGAAAGAAATACGATTCCGATTGCTTGGGAAAATGTTTTTTTGGCCGATGATTGCAATTTCAACATCGGTTATTCCTGTTTTTATTTTTGATAAGATCAAAGACTATGCCTATCATTATGCATTTGACCTTGGACATAATGGCTGGGAAATGAAAAGCAATGGTGCCATGCATATCTGTTGGCAGGCATTATTTCCGTGGTACATTGAAATGTGGAAACAGCCGGTTATTATTGTTATGCTGATTTCGGCTGGCATTTTGCTCATCCTGAATCTGGCTTCATTGGAAATTTCCATGAGGGACATGAACCGGTTGAGCATAACAGATGGTATGAGAAAAGAAATCTTTTAAGGGGGAGCGGATCATGATTGAAGTCAGAGATTTATACAAAGAGTATCAGAATAAAGGAGAAGAAAGCAAAGTAATTGCTGTAAATCATGTTTCGTTCGAAATGAAAGATGGAGATTTTGTGGCAGTTATGGGACCATCCGGAAGTGGAAAAACAACAATTTTGAATCTGGTTAATGGACTTGATCGCCCGACAAGTGGTGAAGTACTGTATGATGGTAAGAATATTTATGAAATGAACGATGATGAATTAGCGGATATGAGATTGCGTCATATGGGAACAGTTTTTCAGGCATATAATTTGATACCTGAGCTGTCGGTATATGAGAATGTTGTATTACCAATTAAGATTGCAAAAAGAAAAGCCAATATGCAAAAGGTGGATCATTTACTGGAACAACTGGGCTTAATTGATCGAAAAAATTTTATGCCTGATCAATTGTCGGGAGGTCAGCAGCAGAGGGTGGCAATTGCCAGAGCAATGATAAATGATCCTAAAATTCTGTTTTGTGATGAACCAACCGGAAATCTGGACAAGAAAACAGGAGACGAAGTTATGGATATTTTAAAGATGCTGAATGAAGAAATGGGGATTAGTATTATGGTTATTACACATGATCAATCTGTGGCGGACCGCTGTAAGAAGATCATGCATTTGTCGGATGGAAAACTTGTTACTTCTGGCAATTAAATTATGTCGTTAAGAGCTGACTTGAAAAAGTAAATTCCAGTGCAGGGGTAAATTCCACCACGCTTTAAAATTCTTTGATTTTTTAGAATTGTGGGAGGCTAAATCCTTATAAAACTGCTATAATTAGATTAACTTTCCATAAAACATCTTACTTTCAGGCATGGCAAACAAGTCTCTGGATAGTTTCTGTGCGAAACTAAATTCCACAGGCCGCATTCAAAAAATGTGAATTGTTAAGTTCCAGCCTGACAGCAGATTTTTATGCTAAGTTAGTGGTTAAAGCGTATCAGCTTAGGCGTCAGATTGACCTCATCGGGTGGAATCGGCCTAAGCTGAAGTGCTTTTAAGATGTCTATACCATAGTTTTCAAGTGCTACGTCATACGGTGTTCGACCACCAAGGCTTTCTCTTGGGGTTGAATTTATGTAGTCTACGATAGTTCTTAAATCCCACTGGGTGAGATATTCAAAGCTAGTCTTTGTAGGAAGAATCATTCGAAGCATGGTATGTGCCTGTTCGATGCCGCCTTTTTGACCGCTTCTCATCGGATCACAGTAATAGATGCTTGACCGCATAATGCCATTAATGCCGTTTTCGAATTTCACCTGACGTTTCAGATCGATGTTTCTTGCGGACAGGATTCCTTTATCAAGGTAAGAATACAGAGTTCTCACGGACATATCGAGTTCTGTATGATTCGTTATAATCTGATATGGAGACTGGCCCTGAAAAATCAGGGGCGTGATGACCATATCTTTCTGATGCAGTTCGTGTCTGGTCATGTTTATACCGGCCCTGGACTGTGAAAGACATTCTTTGTATTTGCGGTCAGCAAAAATAGCATCATAGCGGTATTTGTGGGCAATCGTGCAGTGATTGATTGCTTTTGGACAACCATTACACACATAAGGTGCTTTATCGAGTCGGTTACATCGTTCTTTGACAAAGTCCGGACATGTCTGGTTGCAGGCTGGACAGGTGGTACATTTGACACCGCAGAGAATGATCTTGCCACAGGCATTGACTTTTTTGCAATGATATCTGTGGACGCAAAAGTTATGTGCATTGTTAAAACAGCCTTTGTGATACCAGTCGCTGAGCCTGTGCAGCCTGATTTTTTTGAGATTGTTGTTGGATCTTTACAAAGATATCTTGCAATGTCTTTAAAAGAACAGCCAGCGTTTAGGGATTTTTCAATGTATTTGCGATCTTCGAGAGTAAGATGTTTTTGATTACCGGGAATATATTTGCTCATGCTAGTTCTCCTTCTACTGCTGTCAGAAGACCAACATGAGCATACCATTTATGATATGAAAGATTAAACTCCACTTGTGCAGAAGAGAATTCCACTGTATAAATGGATGGTAGAATTAAACTTTGCAATTTTCAAATACGGATTCATAGGAAATTAAAAGTTGACAGCACGGTTAGCGTGTGCTAACTTGACATCGACAGGAACGATAAGCGTTGAGATCAAGTCGAGGGAAAACTATGAAAAAGCTGTTTTTTGAAACCGAAAAAGATGGGTTCTACGGAACTTATTATGAAAATCAAAATCGTTCAGATTGTGCAGTGATTGGATTATTTGGAGATGATCCGAATGATTATATGGCAAAGTGCGGTGCAAAATGGTTACACAAAAATGGTGTGAATGCGCTTTGCATGTCTCCCGGAAAGAAAAATTATAGTCATGTAAATTATCCGTTGGAGAGAATTGGGGCAGCCATTCAATGGCTGAAGAAAAATGGTAACCGGAAAATCGGAATTATGGGAATGAGTACTGCCGGAATCTTTGCTTCGTATGGCTTTGCCGGCAGGACTTAAATTTGTGCTGCGCTTTATATTCAGAGCGGCAAAAGAATACCCTGATGCGTGTGAAGCAACCAGAATAGATATTGACAGAAAGCTTTCTGCTGCACTAAAAGAATGGCGGGAAGAGTAGAATATAAATAAAGAATCGCGTGAATAGTCCGATATATGAAATGTAAGGAAACAATGGATGGATGCATTTCACGGAGGAAATATTATGAAAACAGGAGAGGCAAGGGGAATTTACAGTTCTGTTCTGAAATCATATAACGAGCAGAAATTCAAACTGTCGAAGCAGCGGGAAGAGTTAAAGGAGCGGATGGAAAGTACGCCGGATGGAAAAACACGGTATGCGGATGAAGCTGCTACACTGGAACTGAAATATAATGCGGTTGCGGAGAAACAGGACGAGTATCAGAATTATGTAAATCAGCTTATGGCGCAATGGGAAGGTAAGTTTAACAGTGTTGTGGCAAAGCAGCAGGGCGAGGCCGCAAAAGATTATGGGGAGGAAATGGGAAAGATCATGACCGTGGCAAGACGCCTGATGCATGGAGATCAGGTGCCGATGCAGGATGAGAAGAAACTGATGGAATATGATAAGGATCTCTATATTATGGCGAAAAACGCCGGAATGATGGCGCAGTTGGAAAAACGCAAAAAGTATGATTCGCTCTGGGAAGATGAGGAAAAGAAAGAGCATGAGGACCCGATGGAAGCAGCCGATGCAGAGGAAGCATTTACAGCCGGACCGGAAGTGGTGTCGGTGGAATCTGTCATGGAGGCAGCGACTGGGGAAACGGAGTCAGAGGCATAGGATGGTTTAAAAACTATAGATAAACAAAAAGGATTCATCCGTCTGGATGAATCCTTTTTCGATGCAGGAGATGGGACTTGAACCCACACGATATTGCTACCACAGGCACCTGAAGCCTGCGCG
>ENA-OPXQ01000234-OPXQ01000234.1-human-gut-metagenome-genome-assembly--contig:-NODE-234-length-36859-cov-2.914547_pt1 | contig 36859 bp, 26 predicted proteins | sample MGYA00241769_ERZ502042 | MGnify/ENA primary metagenome ERZ502042 (study PRJEB25962, sample SAMEA2041934) | human gut metagenome | biome: human gut; feature: human-associated habitat; material: faeces...
AACTTTGTTTGATTTCGTTTTCAATGAAGTCATCATATCGGGAATTCCCGAGGTGAGCAAGTAAAAACCCATATTTATACATACCATATAAACAGTATATTCATAAAGTTACATAGGAGATTATTAGGGAAAAGAGTTAGGGATTACGCCTAAAATGCCCGTCGTTATTGGCTTCGCAATTTCTTAAGGAGAATTCGTTTTTTCGAAAAAATACCCAAAATGGAATTGTAATAAATTATAAAATGAATGTAACTCTCTTTGTCAGCTAATCGAAAAATTTGATTTGTCAGGTTTAAAACCAATTTGGTAAGTTAATAATCTCAAGAGTTTCAAGAGTTTTTAGTTTGTATAACAATTATTTGTCCGCTTAATAACCTGTGTTACAAGGGTTGTAAGGGAAGGAACTATTTTGGTAATCAGAGTCTTGACAGTTACTGTGCTTATCTTTTTTGATGGCTTAACTTGTTGTTTTGCAAAAGCTTGACTGAGAATTTTTCACAATACCAAAAATTTGGTATTTTGGGTTATTGTTCGTACAAAAATCACATTTATGTGCGAGAGCTTGTCTGTTCACGAGATCATAGGTTAGACAGAGACATTCTTTTTGGTATTGAATGACCTCCATGGAATAGAACCCTAAAAGTCGGGGAATAAATACATCTTGATCCGAGTCGGCTAAATATTTCTTAAAAACCTATTGAAAAATATAGGTTTTTCTTGACTTTTTAAGATGTGTGTACTATAATTATAAGCATATTTAAAGAAGGTTCCTGATCATGTCTAAGCCAATAACCGGAAAAACTACCACCTCTGTTTGGAAGCAAAAGCGTAAAAACGGCGATATTTACGTCTGGGAAAGACAAACTGTTTACATTCCGGAGACGCGCAAGACCAAGGAACTCTCCCGAAAACTGCTCGGCAAGATTCCTGCCGGATCGACCGACGGAGAAATCGTGCCCACCAGGCCCAAACGCAAAAAGACCGAGGATGCAGTACCTCAGTCCTCGACACGTTCAAAAATTGGATCGACTTCGCTTCTGCGTTGGGTCGGCGAGCAAAGCGGTATTACAGAAGATTTGCTCTCTTGCATGGATGAGGGCTCGGCTAAAAAGGTAGACACGATTGCTCAGTTTTGGTTGGCTAATCAGGGTGACAGACTGCAGAGAATGCAGAAGTGGCAGTTCCTTCATCCCACTCCTTATCCGGAGCCGATTTCAAAGGACGTTTACCACGACTTGTTTGAATATCTCGGATTAAACGAAGGCATCGTTCAAAACTACTTCCTTGCCAGAGCTAAACGCTGCCATAAGGAGGACGCGGTTGCCTTTGACTCTTCAACCGTCTCTTCATACTCCCGATACATTAAGGAAACTCGTCAGGGTTTTAACAAGGCCGGTGACGGTCTGGACACCGTTAAGCTTCTCACGTTATTTGATTTAGCGACGCACCAGCCCATCGCATTTGCACGCGAACCGGGAAACTTGGCCGATGTCTCCGGCATAGAAAACGCTCTAAAGCAGTTCTCGTCCTTAAACATCTCCAAGGCTCAAATCGTTACCGACAAGGGGTATTACAGCCAGAACAATATCGGACAGATGCTGCGCAAACACATCAAATTCCTGACGGCTGCGTCTATAGATCTGTCTTGGATTAACCACCACCTCCAGAAAAACAAGTCCGGACTGGAAACCGCCTCAAGCCTTTGCCCTTGGGACTTCAACATCCATGGCATTACGGTTCCGGTTGATGCTGAGTTTACCTACCAAAGACAGCGGAACAGAGGCGAAGCAGCCAAGGGCGACACTCTCAGTGAAACAAGGCGGTTATACCTGCACCTCTATCTGAACCGCGAAAGGGTTGGAGAGGATGAAAAACGCCTTGCGACAGATCTTATGTCCCTAAAGAACGATATTGAAAAAGGCCTGTGGGATGAGCTCAGTGAATCAGCTCAGAAGAAGGCAGAAAAATATCTCAACACAAGCCGGCTCGGCAGAGGCGGAAAACTCAAAGTTACGATAAACGAAGAGGCCTACGCCCAGGCCAGGAAAGATTACGGCTACTTTGCCCTTGTCTCCAACAAAGCTGAGGACTGCTTCGAGGCTCTAAGAAAGTACCGTCTGCGCGAAAAGATTGAAGAAGCATTTAAAGACACGAAAAATCGCCTGGACGGTTCACGCACTCGCGTCTGGGACGGAGATACCCTCAAAGGACGTATGTTCTGTCAATTTGTTGGGCTTGGATATCAGTGCTTCCTGCACACGAAGATAAAGGAACTCAAAGAAAAGCTTGAGTCGAGCCTCGGCGACAAAAAACTTGCGGAAAAGGACAAAGATCAGAACGCCGATCTGCTCAAATGGCTGAAAAAACAATCGATGCAAAGTTTAATCGACTGGTTCGACTGCATTGAATTGACGAGCCTGAGGAGCGATGACGGGACCGTCACACAAAGAAGCAGCGATACGAAACGTGACCGATTGTTCTTTACCTTGCTGGGGATACCGGGGTTTGAAGATAAGCCGCAGACTCAGCTAAAGGTCAGTCCGTAGAATTCTGATGTGACCTTTAGCCTACTTTTAGGATAGAACCGCTCGTGCGAGGATGGCTTCTTTTGGGCAAAGAAAAAGCCGGACTCGGCCGGCTCAAAGATTCTGATTGTTAACTCAATAATTGTTCTTTTCTGCTGCAATGGCTTTTTCAGCCAGCTCTTTGTAGAAGGCGTAGCGATCGGGATCGATCTCACCTTTCTCTACAGAAGCCTTAACAGCGCATCCCGGTTCATTCAAATGGCGGCAGTTCGTGAACCGGCAGTATTCCACGCGATCTCTGATCTCGGGCATCCCGCGCATGATGTCGTTTAGCGTCAGATGCGAGAGACCGAATTCTTGGAAACCCGGAGAGTCGACAATGGCGCCGCCTTCATAGTTGAACCAGCGGGCGGCAGTCGTGGTCTGCTTGCCGAGATTTAAAGCAACCGAGTATTCCTGAGTCCTTTGATCGGCGTTTTTAACCAGCAAATTCAAGATCGTGGATTTGCCCATGCCTGACTGACCGATTAACAGCGTCACCTTGCCTTCAAAAAGCGGCTCCAGCGTCTTAACCGTGCCTTCGGGATCCTTGGTCGCAGAAACTTCTACAACCTCGGCTCCGAGCTCTTTTAGCTGGTTAATGAACGGTCGGACTTCCGGCTCGTCTTCTGTAAAGTCCGTCTTGTTCCGAATCATCAGAATGTGAATGTCGGCGGTTTCCGCCGCCAGCATGGCCTTCCAAATGAAATGAGGATTGTAGGAAGGGCGGGTGGCAAAAACGACTGCCACCTGATCAATATTGGAGGCAAGAGGTTTGGTTCTCAGCTCGTCGCTGCGGTAGAGCAGGGAGCGGCGCGGTTCGATTTTTTGAATCGAGACCTGCTCGGCCGAGGTCTGCAGACAGTCGACGATGTCGCCGACAGCGAGGTCAACCTTTTTACCCTTACGGGTTGCTTCGAGCACTGTGCCGTCTTCTTTTTCCACAAAACTATGGCGGCCGTGGGAGGAAATCACACGGGCTTTAAACCAAACCTGCTCTTTCATACTACTTTCTCATTTCGCTCTGAATGGTTGCAATTCTGATCGCTGCGTCCGGATGGGAAGAATAGAAAGCCGAATACAACGGGTCAGGTGTCAGCGTAGCCGCATTGTCGGAGAAAAGCTTCACCAATGCACTAATGAGGGCACCTCCGTTGCTGTAGCGTACGGCAAAAGCGTCGGCTTCAAACTCATGCTTGCGGGAAAAAAGGCTTGTCAGCGGAGCAAGCGGGAATAAGAAGACGGGTACGGCGATCGAGAAGAGAATTAAGGCAACACCGTGGCTTGCACCGTGAGAAAGCGTGACGCCTAAACCTTCATAGAACCAGGAGCAGTCGGCAAGAACGGACAGAATCCAGAAGAAAAGCAGAGAAAAAGCAAAGCTGAACGCCATCATCTTGTAGATGTGGTGAAGCTTATAGTGGCCGAGCTCATGGGCTAAGACGGCTTCCGTTTCTTCCGGCGTCATCTTATTGAGCAGTGTGTCAAACAAAACGATGCGCTTGTTTCTTCCGAAGCCGGTCATGTAGGCATTACCCTTGGCACTGCGCTTAGAAGCATCCATTACATAGAGGCCTTTAGAGGCAAAGCCGATTCTTTTGAGTAAACCCTCCAGACGAGTTTTGAGTTCTCCGTCAGGCAGAGGCGTGAATTTGTTGAAGAGCGGAGCGATAAACGTCGGGTAAATCCACTGCACGGCAAGAATGAAGAGAATATAAGCAAGCCAAGCCCAGAACCACCAAAAGTCCCCTGCAGCATTCCAAATCCAAAGAACGGCTGCAAGAATAGGAATGCCGAGAACCAAACTTAAAACAGCTGACAGGAGCAAATCCTTGATAAAACGAGCCGGCGTAGTGGTGTTAAAACCGTACTTCGCTTCAATCTTGAATGTCGAATACCAAGAGAAGGGCAGGTCGATTAAAGAGGAAAGGAAGCCGTAACAGAGAATAATGACGATCTGCGCCCAAATGTCGCCTCCGAGCCATCCGGAAACTTCGCCGTAGATCCACTGAATCAACCCTCCTATGGTTGCGATTAATACGAAGCCCAGGTCGGTGATTCTTGCCAGCTGTCCGAACTTGATTCTTTCAACCGAGTAGTCAGCGGCTTTCTGATGGGCCTCTAACGTTATCTTGCCTGCAAAAGCAGCAGGAACGGCGCCTCGGTTGATCTGAATCGACCGAACCTGGCGTCGGTCCAGATAGTATTTGAGAACAAAGTTCCCGAATAAAAATAAAAGAAAGACAATCTCAAAAACTTCAGCTGAATTCATTGTTATAAAAAGTTAAAAATTGATCCGAAAATTATAGGGGACTCGATGTTCTGCGCTCAAAGTATGCACAGAGATGAGCGGAGCATCGCACCGAAGCAGCGGCTCTGGATATACTGAATTTTTGGTAATTAATAGACTTAAGGAGGTCAATCGTGATTTCCTTTCAAAGCCTGAAACTCTTGGCGGCTTCCTCATTGCTTGCGATTTCTGTTTCCTTGCCGTCGCACGCCGGTGTGCACGTCAATGTCAACGTCGGCATAGGCACACCCGGCTACTATGGTGTTCTCCCGATTCAAGGCGTGACGCCTTCTTTGTGGAATGCAAATCCCATTGTGGCGATCGGCGCGGCTTTGGCCGGTGCTCCGATTTACCTGACGGTGCCTGATAATCATCGTCGTCATTGGAGACGGTACTGCGCGGAATACGGTGCATGCGGCGTCCCTGTATATTTTGTGAAACGCAGCTGGTACAACAAGCATTACCGTCATGCCGCTCCTCCACCGCCGCCTCCTCCCCCGCCAAGACAACATGCTCGTCCAAAACATGACAGAGGCCCTGGCTGGGACCATCGTCCTCCGCCCGTTTTCAATACCTGAGCTAGTTTAAAAAACCTCGCGAGCCCCCGTGGGCTCTCTTTTTTGCCAAAAAATATTTTCTTAACTTATGTATTATTTGTAGTATAATAAGTCTGTGATTAGCCTAGGAGGAGCTATGCACTACAGACTTGGATTTAGTTCAAAACTGGAAAACTCCAGCGTCTACATTGAGTGCTCCGTTCGGAAACCCGGAGTCAATCATCCTATCCGTGAGATCGTTAAGCGGTTTGGCAAAAAGAAGGATCTCTTGGCTCAAGATCCTCTTGCTCTTGAGAAGATTCAGCGGGAAGTCGATGAAATGAATCGAAACTGCAAAGGCAGACAGCTGGTCTCGTCCCCTGCATCTCTGGAAAGCCTTAGTTCCGATTTATCCACGCTATTAGAAAGGCAAAGTTTAGATAAACAGGCCGTTTTTGAAACCCGAAGTGCCGGCTGCCTCATTCTTCAGCGTCTGTATGACCAATTGAAATTCGATGCGAAGTTTGACTACATCAAAAAGTGTTCCGAGTTCCAGTACGATCTGGCAAAGATTGCGAAAGACTTGATCCTGCTCAGAATCCTAAATCCGGCTTCCAAACGCCGTTCCTCTATCGAAGGACCTCGTCACTATCTCGGAGTCGAGCTGAATAATCTTGATCATATTTACAAATCGCTGGATGTACTGAGTAAACACAAGACCGACATCATTCGCTATTGGAATCGGCAAATCGGTAGAGAAGTCCCTGAGCGGGACACCTCAGTTTGTCTCTATGACATCACGACTTATGCCTTTGAAAGTACGAACGCCGATGATCTCAGAGACTTCGGCTACTCCAAAGACAAAAAATTTAATGAAGTCCAAGTGGTCATGGCTTTAGCCACTGACAAAGACGGACTTCCTTTGGACTACGGTTTATACAAGGGTAATCAGGGCGAAGGCGCGACAATGGTGCCCTTTGTCGATGAGTTAAAGAAAAAATTTAACATTAAAAGTTTTACTGTCGTTGCCGACCGCGGCCTCAACAGCAAAGGAAACATCGATTCCTTAGTGAAGCTGGGGGACAACTACGTTTTATCTTCCAAGATCCGAGGAGCGAGCGATGACATCAAAGCTCAGGTGCTTTCTGAGGAAGGAAGAATTTCTATGAATAAAGTCACGGACGATGGTGAAATCATAGATTACGGCTGGTACAAGGAAATCCATACCGACGGCCCGATCAAATACGATACTCCGGAGTACGCCTTTGAAGAGGCTGATGAGGAGAAGACAAAGGATTTGGAAGCCAAGCTGAAGCATGTGAAAACAGCCTCAGGCAAAACCGTGAAAAGCAAGCTGAAACGTCGATACATCATTACTTGGACCGCATCCCGTGCCAGGAAAGATAAGAAAGACAGGGAGCGATTAATCAGAAAAGCCAAGGCCCTGGTTGATAGCCCGAGTGACATCAAGGCCGGCTTTAAAAGAGGCGGCAGAAGCTACGTTGTTGTAGATATGGACCCCGAGTCTGCCCGAATAGACGATGCTCTAATTGCAGAGCAATCCAAGTTCGACGGCATTCACGTTGTTGAAACTTCACTGGATGCTCCGGCATTAGAAGTGGTGAAAATCTACAAAAATTTATGGAAGATTGAAGACAGCTTCAGACATCTGAAGAGCTGCTTCAGAGCTCGTCCTGTCTACGTTCGGCTGGAAAATCACGTCCGAGGTCACTTCTTAATTTGCTTCCTTGCTCTGTGTCTGCATCGCTTCTTGGAATACAGGCTAAAGAGGGAAAACAAGAAAGCTACCACCGACCAAATCATCGACGGCTTGAACAATGCTCTGATTGCACTGATCAGTCCGGCCAAAGGTATAGAGCTTTACGGCACGAGCGGATTTAATACCGTAGTCAAGGACATTATGAGTGTCGTAGGCCTAACGCCTCCTCTAACTTATGAGGAGGCAGGATCGTTAAAGAAGAAGATGAGGCTGTATCGCTCTGTCCGAGACTTGTTCGGCTCTACTACAACGAGTTAAGAAATTAAAAAATCGAAGACTCTAGATCTGGCGGGGGCTCAAGGCCTCCGCTTTATCATTCTGGTATTGAAAACGGGTGGCTGAGAATATCCCGATTCAGCATCTCCAACTTATCAATTAAAAGGCAACTGCAACCCGTTGTTTTATCTTTAAAGCTCTTTCGGTCCATCTTAGAGCCACTGGAGATGCTTTTTAGAATAGCGCCCCTCCCCGAGTCCATCCAAAACAAAATTCCCGCCGAGCCTTATTTAATCTGAGCGGGAATTTAGCTTTTATTTGCGTCTGCCGCCGTGGAAAATCAAGCAGCAGGCAGAGCATCAAAGGAGTTATGTCAGCGGTGCGAGCAGCGCTAAAACAATATTGGCAACCAAGAAGAAGACGATCGCAGAAAAATCAATGTTCTTCCAGACCGGAATAAATTTCTTAATCGGAGCCAGGAAGGGATAGCAGAGATAACTCAGCGTACGGTAAAGAGCGCTTGTTTGGTTTACCCAAGAAAGAATGCAGAAAAGCAAAGCGGCAAACATTGCAAGCTCAATCGCCCAGTAAACCACAAGCACAGCAGAGCCCAAGAAGAACGGAAAGAATCCGCCGGCACCGGATCCCATCAGCCAGTGGAAAAACTGATAGATAACGGCGACTAAATAGCAGACAAAAATGGAAGGCCAGTCAGTAGTCGGTGTTCTCGGGATAAATCTAGAGACAGAACCGACAGCCCACTGCGTCGTGGTATAGGCAAAAGAAGTGATCGGATCGTTTCCGGGAGCACGCAAAAACTTTAAATAAGCTCTTAATAAGAGCAGGCACGCGAAAACCGTGCAGAGAAGTCTAAGAGTTAATAAAAAAATCGCGGACACTTTCTGATCCTCTCGTTTTACTTGTTTTGTTGTTAGTCATTCTAAATGAGGCGGCGGCCAACAATGCAGAATTTTGGCCTGGACCGCTCAATTAGACGTAAGGAAAACACAACGGCTTACCGGTCTTGCAGAGACTCTCATACATAAGCCAGTCGAAAGCGGGGCCCGGATCCGTCTTGCGAAGCGGCGCGATCATGGAATGACCCGTGACATATTTGATGGGATAGGCTTCGGCAAGCGCGTCAGTGAGTCGCGCGAGCGTTTCATACTGCACTCGCTCGTAGGGCGTCGAATCCGTGCCTTCGAGCTCCACGCCAATCGAGAAATCGTTGCAGTTCTCACGGCCCTCGAAAGAGGAAACGCCGGCGTGCCAGGCCCGGTCCAAACAGGAAACGTACTGGAACAAGCGTCCGATTCGGTCAATAAAGAAGTGCGAAGAAACACGCAGCCCTTCTAAATCTTGGTAGGACGGATGCTTGCAGCAGTCAAGCGTCCCGCAGAAAAGCGCGTCTACGTCCCCGGTTCCGAACTGACCGGCAGGCAAACTGATGTTGTGTATCACCAGAAGAGAAATCTCCTCGCCTTCCGGTCGTTCGTTGAAATGCTCGGAAGGCCGAATTGCTGCTTCGTCACACCAGCCGTTAGGAAAAATTCGCATCAGTGCGCCTTCGGGCCTTTCATTGCGTGCTGACGGCTGCAATAGTACTTCCCGTTGCTGTAGATGGCTTCACTGATCGGAACATACAAACCGCAGTTGGCGCACGAAACCATCTTTTCGCCCGGCATATCGTTTTTGTGTTCCGCAAGGTTGGCTTTTTCCTGTTTATCCAGGCGTTTTTCAAGCTGAATTTGCTTTAAACGCATAGAGCGCCAGGCAAAGTAAATAACGGCAATGATCAGTACGAAGAAAATGATCCTGGACATGACTTAGGCTCCCGGAACAACTTCCATAACAAAGCGAACGCCGATATAAGAAACCATCAGAACGCAGAAGCCGATAACGGTCCAAAGGGCGGCAAACTTTCCTCTCCAGCCTCTGAGATGATGTCCGAGAAGCAGGATTCCGAAAATGAACCAGGCCATGCAGGTGGTGACAGTCTTGTGGTCAAAACGGAAGGCTTGGCCGAAAAGTTCCTGTGAATAGACAGCGCCGAATAGAATCGCAGCGGTCAGAACAATGAATCCGACCCAGATCAGACGGAAAAGGATCTTCTCCATTTCCATCATAGACGGCATGTTGTCCAAGATATTGACGTGCTTTGCGCCGTCCTGAGAAATAAAGTCCTTAGACCGAACTCTCTTATGGACGGCCATTAAGAGAAGTCCCTGGATAAGCGCCATCGTCATCACGCTGTAAGCGAGAATCGCCAGAAGCAGATGCAGTCTGAAAGGACCGCTCGCGGTTTCGGGCTCAAGGGGAGAGCCCGGCAGCAGAAGCGGAAGAAGCATGCTGACCGCAGAGAGCGGCAGAACAAAAACCAGCATGGCGCCGATCTTGGAGAAGAAACTTTCCAAGAGCAGCAGGAACGTGCAGGTGAACAGCGTAATCGTCAAGGCAAGCGCCATTCCGAAGTGCGGAGTCCCGTACAGGAACAAAGCCTCGTAAATCAGATAAGCCTGGATCATAAGACCCGCGCAAATCAGGGGGCGAATCCAGAATTTCTCCGTAGGTTCAGGCTCTTGCAACGTTTTGTAAATTCCGAAGGCTGCGGCTAAATACAATACGGCCGCAAAAACGTAAAATATGGCATTCAATGTCATCGTTACGACTCTTTTTTATATAGTTGATCGTATTGTATGACTTAACTCTTTCCTTTGAATTAATGTAATGCTCGATTCTCTTACTCAGCGTCTTACCAAAGTCGTCAAAACCATTCGCGGACAAGCTCGTCTGACCGAATCCAACATGCAGGACATGCTGCGTGAAATTCGTATTGCCCTCCTTGAGGCAGACGTTGCCATTCCCGTGGTCAAAGATCTCATTGCAAGAATTAAAGAAAAAGCCCTCGGTACCGAAGTTCAGACAAGCCTGACTCCGGGCCAGGCATTGGTCGGCATTGTTCACGACGAATTAACAAAAGTAATCGGCGGAGAGGATCCTGAAAATGTTCGCGAGATCAATCTCGCCACTCAGCCTCCCGCAATCATCCTGTTAGCCGGCCTCCAGGGTGCCGGTAAAACGACGACCGCCGGTAAGCTCGGTAAATGGCTTAAAGAAGAAAAGAAGAAAAAAGTTCTGACCGTTTCCGCCGACGTGTATCGTCCTGCCGCTATTGATCAGCTGCAAACGGTTTCTCAGCAAGCCAACATCGATTTCTTCCCGAGCACCCCTAACGAAAAACCGCTCGACATTGCCCGCAAGGCCCTCGAATACGCAAAGCTTCATTACTACGACGTACTCATCGTCGATACGGCCGGTCGCTTAGCGATCGACGAACAGATGATGAATGAGGTCAGCGATCTGGAAAAATTCTTGAATCCGATCGAGACCTTCTTCGTGGTCGACGCCATGGTCGGTCAGGACGCGGTCAACACTGCCAAAGCCTTCGGCGAGAAACTCCCGCTCACCGGCGTGATTCTCACCAAGGTCGACGGCGACTCCCGAGGCGGTGCGGCGCTTTCCGTCCGCATGGTCACCGGCAAGCCCATCAAATTCATGGGTGTGGGCGAAAAACTCAACGGCTTCCAGCGCTTTGATCCGCAGGCCATGGCCGGCCGAATCCTCGGCATGGGCGACATCGTTTCTCTTGTCGATGAAGTCCGCAAGAACGTGGATATCGAAAAGGCCCAGAAGTTCGCTGAAAAAATGCGCAGGGGCGACGATTTCACGCTCGAAGACTTCAAGGATCAGCTTGCTCAAGTCAAGAACATGGGCAGTTTCTCCTCCTTAATTGAGAAACTCCCGGCACAGTTCGCCCAGGCCGCCGGTCAGGTTGACGACGAACAGGCTAAAAAACAGCTCGCCCGTACTGAAGCCATCATCAATTCGATGACACCGCATGAGCGCAGAAAACCCGAAATCATCAAAGCAAGCCGCAAGCGCAGAATCGCTGCCGGCGCCGGCACCACCGTTCAGGAAGTCAACCGTCTGCTCAAACAGTTTGAGCAGAGCCGCGAAATGATGAAGATGATGAAAAAAGGCGGCATGGGCAAAATGATGCGCGCCTTCAGAAGCCTTAGCGGCCGCTTCCCGGGTATGGGCGGAGGCTTCTAGTGAGCCAAAAGGCTGTTCGTATTCTCGGAATTGACCCGGGTCTGAATCACACCGGCTACGGTTTTGTGGATTTTGTGCCCGGTCATTTCACCTATGTCGCCTCCGGCGTATTGAATGTACCGGCAGGCGAGCTTTCTGACCGGCTTGGATTCATTTTTAAGTCCTTGTCGGCTTTGATCGAGGAGCATCATCCGAATGTCGCTTCGATTGAAAAAACTTTCTTGAATACGAACGCTCAGTCCAGCATGCTGCTGTCGCACGCAAGAGGCGCTGCGATGTGTGCTGTCGCATGTCACTCTATCCTATGCAAAGAAATCAGCACTCGCGAGATAAAAAAGTCCGTGACCGGCTACGGCGCCGCTGACAAAGATCAAGTGCTGCAAATGGTTCTAAGGCATCTGAAGCTTGAGGACACGCGCTTCAGTCCGGACGAGTCGGATGCCCTGGCAACCGCAATCTGCTACGGCAGCTCCAGTATCCTGCTCGGCCTCGTACCGACACTCGGAACCAAGGCCGGCAGCAGCGGAACCGGTGTGTCCCGCAGAGGCTCAAGTGCTCGCCGCTCAAGAAACGAGTGGACGAAACGTTATGAAGGAAAGGTTTAAATAATGATTGCAACTATTCGAGGAAAGATTCTTCAAAAAAATCCTCCGCAAGTTGTTGTTGAATGCGGCGGACTGGGCTACGAGATCGATGTCCCGATGTCCACTTTCTACAATCTTCCGAACATCGGCGAAGAGGTGTTTCTGGAAACCGTCATGATCGTCCGCGAGGACGCTCAGCTTCTTTACGGCTTTTTGACTGCTCAGGAAAAATCGGTTTTCCGCCAGCTTCTGAAAGTCAGCGGCATCGGTCCGAGAATTTCGCTGGCCATGCTCTCCTCTATGTCCGCAGAAGACATCGGCAACGCTATTGCCAATAATGAAGTCGGACTTTTGACGATGGTTCCCGGCATCGGTAAGAAAACGGCCGAACGTCTCGTTCTTGAGCTGAAGGACAAGATGGTCGTCACTTCTGTGCCCACGGTTTCTTCCGTTCAGACAGAAGTCATTCAGGCTTTGGTTGCGTTGGGTTTCAGCGAACGCGAAGCTCGCGGCGCTGCGAAAAACGTCCCTGCCGATGCCGACGCCTCCGAAGGCATTCGTCTCTGCCTGCGTCAACTTGCTCAGAAAGGTTAATCCATGGCGGACAGCAATTCGATTCTTTCCTCTGAAAGAAAAGAAAAAGAAGAAGTTATCGACAAGGCCCTTCGTCCGACACGTCTCAAAGACTATGCCGGCCAAGACGGGATTCGTGAGCAGCTCGATCTCTTCATTACGGCTGCGCGCAACCGCGGCGAGGCCCTGGACCATGTTTTGCTCTTCGGGCCTCCGGGCTTAGGTAAAACAACTCTGGCAAACATCATCGCCAACGAACTCGGCGTCAAACTTCGTCAAACCTCCGGCCCTGTCCTTGAAAAGGCAGGTGACCTGGCTGCAATGCTCACGAGCTTGGAGCCTCATGACGTCCTCTTCATTGACGAAATCCATCGTCTCTCCCCGGTTGTAGAGGAAATTCTTTATCCGGCCCTCGAAGACTTCAAACTCGACATCATGATCGGCGAAGGCCCTGCTGCCCGTTCGATCAAAATTGATCTACCGCATTTCACGCTTGTCGGTGCGACTACGCGAGCCGGCTCATTGACCAAGCCGCTGCAGGATCGTTTCGGCATTCGAGCTCAGCTTCAGTATTACTCGCCTGAGGATCTGACCACCATCGTGCTGCGCTCCATGCACCTGCTGAACATGCCCGCAGACAAAGGCGCAGCCGGTGAGATCGCAAGACGCTCCCGCGGTACGCCTCGAATCGCAAACAGATTGCTTCGACGTATTCGTGACTTTTCTGAAGTCCGTCATCAAGGCCAATTGTCCGAGCAGATCGCAAAAGACGCTCTTACGATGCTGGAAGTTGACCCAATCGGCTTAGACAGTCTCGACTGCCAGTTCCTGCTCGCGATCATTGAGAAGTTCCAAGGCGGTCCCGTCGGTATCGAAAACCTGGCTTCCGCTGTCGGCGAAGAGTCTGATACGCTTCAAGACATGGTCGAGCCTTATCTGATCAAAGAAGGCTTTGTTCAGAGAACACCAAGGGGACGCGTGGCTACACCACGCGCATACAGCCATTTCGGGCTCGATAGAAAACATAAAGATTTGGGGTTTTTATTCGATGACGACCAATATTAGTGCTTACAACCTGTCTGAGCGTCAGACGCAGCTGGACTACTTGTCCGTTCTTCCCTACGATTTTGAAGACAACGTCAAAGTATTGAGTGAACAGGCGCGTCAGACCTGGAACGACGTCCAAGATCTTGAAGCTTCTGCATGCCCTGACAATAAAGCTCAAATCACCATCACAATGCACCCGTCTTTTGCTTCTCAGATTTATTTCCCTGAGGAGTTTCTGCTTGTCATGGGATTAGAGTGCGTCGGTGTCCGCCAGGTGCAGTGCTTCCCGCGCGACACTTCAAGCTGCGACACGGAAGACGGAGAAATTACCGTTGCGCTCGTCTGCGTCGGAAAGAGACAGGACATCCAGGCCATTCCCGGCAAACTGGAAAAGGTTGTTTCCGACACACTCGTCGGAAAACAGATTCGAACCATTGAGAGCATTGAAGCCGTCTCGATCTACGACCGTTTGGACATTCCCAACGATTACTTCGATGATCATTTCTTAGTCGGTGTTTATCAAACTCCGGGTAAGACTGTCGAAGAATCCAAAGAAGACTTTAAAAACTATGCCCAGAAAAACGATCTTGAAGTACACCCCAACTTCTTAGTTGATAAGGAAGGTGTCTTCTACGTGCTTCTGCGCGGTGCCCGCTACAAACTCGATGCCATCGGCGACTACGCCTATACCTTCTGTGTGCGCGTGCCGCCGCTGAAAAAAGCCTGACTCAGCAACTCACAACAAATTTAAATCGTCGGCTTTCCCTTTTTGGAGGGTCCTCTCTTGATTTCTACTTTTTATTCGAACTCGTTCGAAGTTCTTCGGACGGTTCTTGCCACAAAAATCGGTTTTAATCTGGAGGTCCTGCGAAACAGGAATGCCTCCTTTTTTGAGCAAATCGAAGTTATCGTCCCGACGACGATGGTCGAGGACAACCTCAACCGCTTCTTAGCCGATCACTTCGGCGCAACGCCGGGAATTAAATTCTCCAACGTCGCCAGCTGGATGTTCAAAGTTCTCGGGCAGTCTCTTTCTAACACTGAGACTTCCCAGGTCATGGACTGGACTTTTTACGAGATCCTGAGGCAAAAGCAAACCGAAAAGACCTTTCCTAAAGAAGAAAAGCGTCTTTATGAATACATTCAGACGTTGGACCCCGTGGGTGTGTTGGAGTTTGCCCGCCATCTGAACACGGTCTTCATTACCTACGGCTCTTATCGTTTTGATTGGCTGCAGCAGTGGGCGTTAGAAAAGTTTGAACTTAACAACCCGCTCCCGGCGCCGAATGCAAAGATCGAAGAAGCGAGGCTGAAGGAAAACTCTGACTTTTTATGGCAAAAACGTCTTTGGCAAGAATTAATCGAACAAACCGGCGCTGACAACAGGGGAAAAATCTTCGGTTGGCTTGAAAATACCATTACACGAATCCGCAAGAACAAGCCGGTTGAAGACAGCCTGCCGATTCATCTTTTCCTGCCGTTCTCGATTCCGCCAAACTTACTGCCTCTGATTCGAGCCTATGAAGATTCCCCGGCAGAACTTAATCTGTACATTCTTAATCCATGTGCCGAATACTGGTTTGAGTCCGTACCGAAAGCGCAGTTCGATTGGTCAGAAAATTTCAAAGTCGACAACAGCTGCCTGAACTACCTACTGACAAATGCAGCAAGTACGAGAGCCGCCATTGACAGATTGGACAGCTTCCTTTTCTCTGAGGAGGAAGCTTCAGCGATCGAAACAGATATTTCAGAGGAGGCAAAAAAGAAACGTCAGAATGCGTCCGTCAAACAACCCGGATCTCGGAATTTCTTAAGCACAGAAAAAACTTTTGAAAACCCCGAAGAAGAACTTAAAACCAAGGTTAGTGCTGAATCAGCTTCTGCGTATTTAGAGTACCCCTCCAAGTCATTCCTGCATAGCTTCCAAAACTCCATTCTTAGAATGGACAGCACACTTCTGCCCACTGAGCCTGATGAGAACGACGTCAGTCTTCGTATCCTTAAAGCGCCCTCTTTCGTCCGAGAAGTCGAAGCGACCATCGATATTCTCCAGAACTGGTTCACGGATAAAAAGCGCGTCCTTAAACCATCCGATGTTTTGGTCGTGGTCCCAGACATCGAAAAGGCAGCTCCCGTCATCGAAGGCGTCATGGCATCACTGCCGAAGGATCTTTTCATTCCTTGGAAGATCATCGGTCTCAGCGAAGAAAAGCAGAACGCGCTCGCGGATGCGTTTGTGGGCTTGGGCAAGCTCTTGATGTCTGATTTTTCCGCCAGAGAGTTCTTTGCTTGGCTAGAAAAACTCCCCGTTCAGCAGCAGTGGGGCTTCTCTTTGGACGATATCTCTGTCATCCAAACTTGGCTTTATTCCGCCGGGTACTCTGTCGGAATCGATCACCAGCAGCTTGCAGCGCTTAATTTCACAGATGAAGACACGTCTCTTCAAGACGCCATGGAACGGCTTTCGCTCGGATTCTTCCTTGATGAGGCCTCTCCCCTGCCATTTAAGAAGGTGCTTCCTATCCGCGGCGACGAAGAAGCCGGCTTTGACACTGTTTCCGACGACTCGGGTCGTTTAATCCAGGCGCTTTCTCAGCTTTACCTGAACCTTGCCGATCAGCGCCGCGAACTGCTCGCCAGCGATTTTGCACTTCCGGCAGAGGGCTGGAGAGAATCGCTTCTGGACATGAAAAACCGTTTCTTCGGCAGCAGCTGCGATCCTGAGGAATCCTATAACTTCACAGAAATCATTGAAACAGTCTGCAAAGGTCTGACCGCCGCTTTTGACGGCACAGAAAAACCGGTCAGCTTCGATGTTGTATTAAGCGAGCTGAGAAGCGAACTCTCCAAAACAAAACGCGAGGTGACAAGCTCCGGGACCATGACATTCACATCCATTTCGCTGGCAAGAGGTATTCCCTACAAGGTCATTTGCTGCTTGGGTTTTGATGAGAAAAGCGGGTTCCCGGGAACACCGAAATTTGAAGAATTTGACTTAACCAAGGACCACCGGCGCCGCGGTGACCGAGACGCGAGAAAAGACAATAACGCTGTCTTCCTTGACACGCTTCTCAGCGCTCGGGAAAACCTTTTGATTTCCTACACAATCGGAACGAAGCCGCAAAGCGAAAATAATCCGTCGCTTGTCATTGATAACTTCAAAAATTACTTCCTTTCTCATGCCATGAGCGTGGGAATGGAGGACGGCACTGCTCAGGAAAAGGCTGACGAACTATGGAAGAGCATCGTTACAAAGGTTCCTTTAAATCGCTTTTCCATGAGAAATTTCTTAGAGGAACCGAAATCCCTAGAAAAACGGGAAAACAACCTTTTCTGGAAGAGCCCGCGGAAAGACGTTCTCGAATCAATCGAGCACGCCTACAGGAACCCCGATGCGAAGGAATCCATGTTCGCCAACACAGGGATTCCCGATGAGAAACTTCCCAAAACGATGCAGAACTCCAAGCTTCGGGAACTGCAGGTTAATTTCCTCATAAAGTTTCTGACATCCTACGATGAGTGGACAGCTAACTTGCTCAAACTTGAATCATCAGACTTCGAAGCCGACGAAAGAATGATCGTCCCTGCCAAAGATGACAAGCTCATGCACTCAACCGTCAGCCGAAAATTTCTTTCTTTGCTTGAGAACAACTTCTCCGACAAAGAGGCGCTCGACCTTCTGGCCCTTAATCCTAAGTACGGCATCGAAAGCGTCCGGCGTGCAGTTCTCAGCTTTGAAGCCTCAGAAGTTACCGAGGCATATGCCGCAAGAAAACAATTTATGGAGACTGAAACTCTAACAACTGTCTCTGCGACGCTTGACTATCAAGTTCCGCCTGAAATATCGACATACGTCCGTCGCCTCACGGACAAAACAGATCTCTTCCTTTGGAAAACGGAAGGCGAGACCTTGCGCGTCAAGCTCGGCGTTTTTTGCTCTGGATCAGAACAAAATCGTGAACTATTGCGTCAAATTATTTGGACGGAGGCAGGAGAGCCATACGATTTGCTTGTCTTTAACGATAGTTCAGACACAGATCATTTCAGTATTTCTTACTCTTCGATTATTCAGAACCACGGCGGCGAACCGCTTAAAGCTTTCTTGAAGTTATTTGAGTGTCACTGCAGGCACGCACTGGGAATGAATGCCTCGGATGATGCCCTGCTTTGGCAAGGTGTTTCAGAGGAAAACGTACGGAAAGCGGCTGATTTATCCACAGCTCTCAAAGAAGAACTCAGCGATTACTACAAACTCCTCAAAGGAGATGGCAAAAAGAAAGACATCTACCTTTCCGAAGCAATCAAAGCGCTAATTGATTTCGTTGAGAAACTTAAACCTTAATCGGAGTATTTATGCTTTTTAAAGAATTTGATGCAGCCACAACGCCGATTGAGGGGCACATGCTTTTGGAAGCCAGCGCCGGCACCGGAAAAACGTATTCCTTGATGCGGGTGCTGCTCAGGCTTTTAGTCGAGAAAGGGATTGAGCTGGATCGGATTTTGGTTGTGACATTCACGAATGCGGCCACCGATGAACTGTCATCTCGTTTGCGCAGCAACCTGACGGAACTCATTGAACAAATCAGACTGAAGAAGAACGGCAGCTTCAACGATCTGCTGGATAGCTGGGAAGAAAAGAAATATTGTTCGGCAGAAATTCTTGAAAAACTGCAAACGGCGCTCAATAAGATTGACGACGCTGCCATTTTTACTATTCACGGATTTTGCCAGCGAATCCTGCAAGACTTTGTCTTTTCTTCAAAAGGGAACTACGACTTTGAGATCGGCGATGATTCAGATGCGAAAGATAAAGCGTTAACTACTTTTCTTCGTACAAATCTTCCCAAGGCTTATCCAACCTGCCCTACGGAACAACTATCTCTAGCTCGCGACATTCCATGGGCAGACATCCTATCGACTGCTGCCGGCCTGAGCAGAACTAAGCCCCTCACTCAGCAAATGAAGCTGATGAAAGACTCCGAGCATGAGCCTGAAGAAGAAACCAATCAGTTTTTTAATACTTTTATTGATCAGGCAACAACTCTCTACGAAAAAAACAAGAAAGATGAGCGTCTATTTACGTTCGATGACCTGCTGATTGAAGCAGAAGAACGCATTGTTAAAGATCCGGAATTCACCAAAGCCATTCAAAATCTTTATGGCGCTGCATTAATTGACGAATTTCAGGATACGGACCCGATTCAATACTCTATTTTCAAACATCTGTTCTTAGATGATCCGGAAGGCTCTAAACCCGTCATCTTTGTCGGCGACCCGAAACAGTCTATTTATCGCTTCAGGAATGCCAGTCTCGAAACGTATCTGTTAGCCAAAAATGAAATCAACAACCTTTACCAGTTAGTGAAGAATTATCGTTCAACGCCGGGAATCATCGCCGGAGTTAATGAATACTTCAATCCGGAAGGAAAAGGGCCCGACGGCGGCTTTTTGAATCAGGCTCTGACCTATTCGCCGGTGCAGTTTAATAAGAAAAAACTACCGCTCCTCCTAGAGAAAAACGGTAAACTCGAACCCCTCCCCTCTTTCGCTTTCTGGTCTAACGCCGACACTAAGGCCTTGTCCAATGCAGAGGCTCTTCGCGATATGGAGGCTATTGCCATCGCAGAGGAAATCGAATCCTTACTAAAGGAAAACGTTCTCTATGAAGGCCGGAGACTGAGGCCCAGTGACATCGCCATATTGGTCGCAAAGCGCTTCCATGCTGACAAAGTTATTGAGCAGTTGCGCAAGCGAGGCATTCGAACTCTTCGCTCCTCGAATGAAAACGTCTTATGTTCTAAAGAAGCGCACGAACTCAAGAGCGTTCTGGAGGCTATGTACGATCCGAGAGATACGCGTCTTGTGGCAGCGGCTCAGGCAACCCGAATTTTCGGCGACTCGTTGAATGACTTACTAAACAACGATGCGGCCTCTGCCCAGGCACGCTTGCTATTGGAGAATTCAGCGAAAATCTACGAAAAGAGAGGAATCATCGCTGCAGTCTCTAACCTTTTCGCCGGCGCCAAAACCGAAGAGCGTTTACTGCAATACGGCGGAGAACGCGCCCTCACGAACTATCAGCACATCTTGGAGCTTCTGCATCAGCAGCACAACACCATAGATAATCTGCAGGGGCTGCTTCGCTGGTTAAAACAAGAACAAAAAAAGAACAACGACAGCTATACCCTGAGACGTGAAACCGATTCCGATGTGGTTCGGGTAGAGACCATTCACAGCAGTAAAGGACTTCAATACCCGGTTGTTTACTACCTTGATCGGCCAATAAGCTTTTCCAAGAGTCAAGAATTTAGAGACGATGCAACAGGTGTCATTACCTTCTATGAAACCGAACAAAAGGCTCCCGACGACTTTGTTGAGAAATCTTATGAAGAGTCAATGAGATTGTTATATGTCGCTATGACGCGGGCAACAGCAAGAGTGGTCCTGCCTTATTTCTTTAAGAAGACTAAATCAGGGGCGCCGCACGGAAGCGTCGGCGGAAAATATCCGCTTGCGCAGGCTATCAGCGGAGAAACGTCAGGAGGAATGGCCATAATTAACGGGCTGAACCGGCTGCGGGAAGCTTTGAGCCCGAAGGAAGCGTCGGCAAGAGAAGTGAGAAAAGCCCTGCTTGAAGGAATATCCGAGCACAACAAAAACAACGCACATCCTCTCATGCTCTCTGAAAAAGCCTTGAATGCTTACTCTCCTTTTGATATTCGTTTTGACTTCGAACCCGGCAAATTTAGTGACTTCGAAGTCTCCATTAGAGAACAGATCGAACATCTTGATCTCAGAGCCGGTCGCGGTGACAGACAAAATCGTTCCTGGATTTCCTCTAGTTTCACAAGCCTATTGAGAACCATGGAGGCACAGGATTCTGCCGTCATCACTGATGAAACAGAAGCTTCAGAATCAGAGGAACCAGTCGCAGCATCGAAAGAAGAGGATATTTTGGAGGTTCTCAAAGGTTCTCAGAGCGCTGCCGAATTCGGCACGAAAGTCCATGAATTATTGGAAAAGATCTTCGACAAAAATTTTCATAATTGGAAGCTCAGAGTCTACAAATTTTTAGATGATCGTTTTAAGGGGTATGTCGCTCCGGAAACAGAAGAACGAAAGGCCGAAATCGAGACCAAAACGGAAGAGTTCTTCGAAAATTTATTCGAAGCAAAGATTCTGCCCTCCACGCCGGGCTTCCACCTCGCTCAGCTTTTTAAAAATCTTAAAGATTGCCGTCCGGAATTGAAATTCATGCTTTCCGTCGGAGCTCCGATAAAGGGCAGAGAACGTCTGACGGCGAGTCTTTTGGCTGAAACACTAACAGCCTTTGATTCTCGTTATAAAGACTTCCATTTATCGGAACTCGATATGCGCGGATACCTCACGGGCTCCATCGACTTAGCATTTGCCGCAGACGGCAAATATTGGGTCATCGACTGGAAGACGAACAAAATTGATTACCGCAATAATGCTCCCGAGCTGTACACGCCAGAAGCCGTAGACGCCTTGATGAAAAACAATCACTATGAGCTCCAGTTGACGCTTTACCTGGTTGCGCTCAAACGAATGCTCGAGGTTCGTTTAAATCTGCCTGAAGGTGAGGGTTATAAAGTCATCGGAGGCGCGATTTACTGCTTTTTACGCGGTATCAACAAAGAAGGGCGCGGAACATACTTTGAGCGTCCCAAAGATGGCCTTATCGAATGTTTAGACGACTTCCTGAAAAACGGATTTAGTCGTGAACTCCTGGAATCTCGTGCTAAAGGAGCTGCGTGAAATGATTTCGCAAAACCAAAATTCATTTGAAAACCTCGGCACCATTCTGCTTGATCTTTTAGCTCGTCGAGGAAAAACTGTGACGGCAGAGCAGCGAAATGCGCTGGCGTTTTTCATGCTGCATCTCGGACAAGCAGAACACCTCGGTGGTTTATGTGTCGAGCTTGATGCAACGCCGCAAAATAAAGGATACGTGGAGCTGCTTAGGGAAGCAGAGCTGCTAACAGACGGCAGCAGCAAAATTGCTGATGAACCCAACAACCTTTCTGTCGCTCCGACGCCCTTTATTCTTGACGTAAGCGAACCGAAAAAGCTGAGAATTTATTCCCGCCGCAACTTTTGCTCTGAAAGCCGTTTGGCTGCGGGAATTCACGGTATGTGCTCTGCAAGCGCCAGCGAAGTCAACGAGGTAAAAGAGGCCTTGGGACAGCTAGAACAGACGTTAAAGAATGCACGAGAAAAGGGCGACAAGAAAGCCTACTCTTTAAATCCCCTACAGCTGAAAGCAGCCGAACTTGCGGTTTCGGAAAAATTCTCCGTCATTTGCGGCGGTCCCGGTACCGGCAAAACAACTACCGTTGTGAAGTTCATCGAAGCCTTTTTGGAGATTCATCCGAAGGGCATCATTCAAATGTGCGCACCAACCGGGAAAGCCACAAGCCGCCTCCTTGAATCCGTAAAAAATCAGGCGGATGCCGGTCCAACCTCTGCTCCTTACTATCCCGAGGTTCGCAAAGCTCTTGCCGAAGACAGGCTGACCTCTTTAACGATCCATAAATTACTGGTTACGGATTTATCCAACGGAAAACGGCCGTCTGCGGATAATCCGATTGAAGCAGATTTGCTAATCGTGGATGAGAGTTCAATGATTGACTCGGCCTTGGCTTTGAAGCTTGTCAGAGCAATTGACCCGGCCAGAACTCAAACAGTGTTCTTAGGCGACAAGCATCAGCTGGCAGCCGTCGGGCCGGGTTCGGTATTTGCGGATATCTCTGATAATTCAGGAGTTTTAAAAGGGCACATCGTTGAATTAAAAGAGAGCATTCGCTTCAATGACAAATCCGCTATCGGCAGGTTAGCTCAGTGCATGCTCGCGCTCGAAGAAAAGAAAGATCCCGACCTTTCCAGCTTTATTTCGCAAGTTGAATATACGGACGATCGTCCCTTCGAAGGATTTAAGGATACCGGCGTGTTTTTTAAATCTGCAGGAAGAAATCTTCCTCTGCGGGCTCAGAATTGGTTAGAAGAAAAACTCGATACCTACTGCAAAGCAGTCCAAAACTTAAACCTGACTTTAACTTCGAATGATAAAAACGAAGTAGATCCCAGATCAGCCAGCTTCGAAAACCTTCCTAGTGATGTACAACAAGCTCTTGAAGAGGTTTGGAACGAGTTGAGTACCTTCCGGCCCTTATGCGCACAGCGTGAAGGTCCCACAGGCGTCAACGCCGTCAATGACTTTTGCGAAGATTTTGTTAAATCGGCATTTAAAGTCCCATCCGCCGATGACATGTACAACGGCAAGGTCATCATTGTTCGTCAAAACGACTCCGGTCTCGGTGTTGCCAACGGCGACGTGGCTATTATTTTCGGCTTGAAGACAGCTGATTCCGACAAACCGACGTGGTATGCATTCATCGGTGATCTGAAGAAAATCGTTCCGGCTCAGCTGCTGCCAAAATATGACACTGCCTTTGCCATCACTATTCACCAATCGCAGGGTTCCGGCTTCCGTGATGTCGCCATCTTCCTGCCGACGCTGAGCGCCGGAAGTGATGCTGCCTCGTTATGCACGCGCGAACTTCTTTATACCGGCATTACTCGTTCGGAAAAAACGTGCCAGATTTTCGGGGCTAAGGATGTTCTGGGCATGTCTTTAAAGACCGTCACGCAACGCAGCGGAGGACTGCCTCAGCGGCTTAAAGAGCGCTTCAGCGAACAAGGTTAATTTTTAGTTCTCCTTGAGAGAAGAAGCCGAGCCGGTTAATCAAATCTAAACGGCTCTTCTCTTTCTACACCATGACAGATAAGAAATCAGGTTCTCAAAAACAAGAGCTCCGTCCAAATACTAAAGAGCAGATGCTCAAGCGCTTTAAAGAAAATTTAAGCACCTTCAAAAAGACTTTTGATTATCTAAAAGACAAATGAGTACGCCATTAGATATTGATGCGGTTGTCTTGATCAATGAGGCTCTCTCCGGTAATCGCTGCTCAGAAGAAGGAAGACAGCGAGTCGGCGGATGTCTGTCCAGCTATTCCTATTACGGCACCGTCCCAGAGCAGATAACCAGCATCGTTGTCAGCCTCCTCAAAGGTCACTTCTTCCAGGACGGCAACAAAAGAACGGCGCTGGCGGTCTACTTAGATTTGTGTCAAAACAACGGAATCCAGATCATATCTGATCAAGATCGCTTAGGAGACGTTTTTATAGACATCGCAGCCACCCAGCGAGACATCACGGAAAACGCTCGGTTACTCTTTCCGGATTGAAAAGAGAAATTCGTTCTCAAGCTCGGCCTATGCACGATACTTGTTCAATAGTTGCTCAATCTTTGCGCGATTCTTGTTCAATTTCTACTCAATTCCAAAAAATAGGTACTTTATTTGACATCAAGAACGCTTAGCCCCAGTAGGAAAAGTCTGTTTAATCCGATCGTTTAGAGATAAAAATCCCCTCTAAATTTTTATTTTATCTTTAGCGAAATTTCGCTGAAAAAACTGCTGTCATTTTCGAAATAAAAGATGAAGTGGCTCCCTCTCAAGCTAGGCCGACTCACAATACTTGTTCAATCTTGTTCAATTTCTGCTCAATCCTCAAAATAGAGGTTTTCTTTGACAGCCAGAACTCTCTGATCAACCAGCAAGGCCTTCTTTAAATCCTTCCTTAAAAGATAAAAGTCCCCTCTGAATTTTTATTTCGTCTTTCGCTGAATCTCGCTAACAGCGCCTAGAACTTCTCTCCGTATCTAGGCGCCTCTGTCGACCTTGTACGAACTTCTTGATCGTTACTTCAAGGAGTCGAAATTTGGAACTGCTTCCAGCAAACGGCAGGTGTAAGGATCTTTCGGACGATTAAGGATTTCTTCCGCCGATCCCGCCTCTACCACTTCTCCGGACTTCATCACAATAACTTCGTCAGCGAGATAACGCACAACACCGAAGTTATGAGTGATGAACAAGTACGAGATATCGCGGCTTCTTTGGATTTCGTTCAGAAGGTTCAGGATTTGAGCCTGCACCGAAACATCCAAAGCCGAAGTCGGTTCGTCACAAATCAGAAGTTTGGGTTCAACCACCAACGCACGAGCAATCGCCAAGCGCTGTCTTTGACCGCCCGAGAACTCATGCGGATACCGATTCAATGAATCGGAACGAAGTCCGCAAAGACCGATGACACCTTCAATTCTGCCGAGCGCTTCACTTGCAGGAATATCAGGATGCAGACTTTCCAGGCCCTCAAGCAGAATTTCCTTAACGCGCATTCTTGGATTCAAACTGGAGAACGGGTCTTGGAAAATAACCTGCATATCGACGCGGGCTTGTCGAAGTTCGGGACCGTTCAAGCTGCCTAAGTCCTTTCCATTTAAGAGCGCAGAACCCGTGATTTTTGCCTGCTGTCGCAGAAGCTGGAGAATGCCTCGGGCAACGGTGGTTTTGCCGCTGCCGCTTTCTCCGATCAGCGCTGTGGTCAATCCTCTGAGCACATCAAAGGAAACATTGTTGACGGCTTTGGCGTACTCCGTCGGATGCAGAAATCCGCCGCGAATCGGGAACCAAACGCTGTAATCTTTGACTTCCAAAATACGAGGCACATTCTTCTGCTCCCTTTCGACAACCACGTCACTTCGCGGAAGCTCAACCGGATCATTTTCAGGGAACAGACAGCGAACTTTTCGTCCGCCAATCTCCTGTAAGGCAACTTTATGCTCAGAGCATTCCGGGCGCGCCTTTTTGCAGCGTTCGGCAAATCGGCACCCGTGGAACTCTCGGTTCAGGCGAGGAACCATGCCCGGAATCGCTTCAAGCATCTGGCTCTTTTGCTTTCCTTCAGGCAGTGCCTTTAACAGGTTGCGCGCATAAGGGTGCAATGGTTTGGAGAAGAACTCACGCGCCGATGCCTCTTCCACTAACTCACCGGCATACATCAGCCCCACTCTGTCAGCGACCTGTGCTACCACAGCCAAATCATGAGTAATCAGCAGAATGCCGATGTTTTCGGTTTCCTTGAGCTGCTTTAAAAGATCAAGAATCTGAGCCTGAACGGAAACGTCCAGCGCCGTTGTCGGTTCGTCTGCAATGAGGTAGTTCGGCTCGGCCGCCAGCGCGATAGCAATCATCACACGCTGTTTTTGGCCGCCGGAGAGCTCAAACGGGAATGATTTCATTCTGCGTTCAGGCTCGGGAATTCCGACTTTTTTCAGCCAGTCGAGTGCCTTTGCTCGCGCTTCATCGCCGCGCAGCGGAGTATGAAGCAGAATCGTCTCGACAATTTGATCCCCGACGGTCATCACCGGATTTAACGACGTCGCCGGTTCTTGGAAAATCAGACTGATCTTGGAGGAACGAATATTGCGCATTGCCGCTTCCGGCAGACCCATGATTTCCGTTCCGTCAACGGTAACAACACCGCTCGAGACTCGTCCGGAGCTTGGCAGAAGTCTCAATAGAGAAAACGCCGTCATTGATTTGCCGCATCCGGATTCTCCGACTAAGGCGCAGATTTCTCCTCGATTCAACGTCAGACTCAGGCCGTCTACGACGCGAACCGTATCCTCGGAAGTGAGGATTTCAGTCACCATATTAGAGATCTGAAGCATTATTCCTTCCTCCCGATTTTGAGGACCAATCTCGGGTCGAACGCTTCCCGAACGGCTGATGCAAATAAGTTTGCAGACAACACAAGTGTGAGCATGAAAGTGAAAGCCGCGCAGAGGTTCCACCAAACAACCGGAGTGCGGGAAAGTTCAAGACGCCCGGCATTAATCATGGAGCCAAAACTGTGCGTTGTCGGATCAACGCCGACACCAACGTACGAAAGCACAGCTTCGTAAAGAACAATGCCGGAGAAATCCAACACCGCCACAATCAAAATGATGTGGATGACATTCGGCAGAACATGACGCTTCATGATTTTGAACGGTCCCAAACCGAAGGCACGAGCCGCTTGAATGTAATCAAGCTGAGAAATCTTCAGAGTCTCGGCGCGCAGCAGACGGGCGAGCGTGGCCCATCCCGTCAGACCGATGATGATCGAAAGCATGAATAGACGAAGGTCTGCTCTCTCAATGCCGGTTGCATACATGCCGGGATGAGAGTCAATAAAAACCTGGATCATCAGCACCGAGGCCGCAATAAGAAGAACGCTCGGGATCGAAGACAACGTGGTGTAGAGGTACTGAATCAAGTCGTCCACCCAGCCTTTGAAGAAGCCTGCACAGATTCCCAGCACCACGGCAAAAGGAAGCGTTGTCAAAGTCGCCAGTGTTCCGATCACAAGGGCGGTACGCACGGACTTAAAGGCTTGATAAAGAACATCGTTTCCTGTTTGATCCGTCCCCATCACGTGATAGTACGGCCAGAGCGCGCCGATCAGGCACCCGAGAACTATTAAGACAGAACATGTCGTCAGAATCGCTTCATAAGGAACCTCGTCGCGGCGCTTAAATAAAGTGCGCACTTCTTCCTTAAATGAGCGGCCTTTAGAACGGGAAATCAATCCGACCGTTAAGAACCACAGCAAAGCGCTAAGCGCCAGCCCCGCGCCTAAGCCACTGGCAGACTTAATAATGACGTCTTCTGCCCAATCAGCTCGAGCTTTAAGATGCGCGCCGCCGGCTTTCAGCGGTTCGTAATCACGTACAGGTTTGCCGTCTTCAAAGCGGGAAATTTTCTCAAAGGTCTGAGTCGCCAGCGGCATCGAATAAGACTTCTCTTCCGCCGAAGACGCTTTGCCGAGCGCTTTATCCAGAAGGGAATAGGCTTTGACGTCATAGATCGCGCGGCCGTCCTGAACATCAATGACGGGACGGAAGTGCACCGAATCTACGACGGAGAGCAGAAGAAAGAAACACAGCAGCGAAAGCGAGCACAGCGAGGCGCCGGAACTCACAACATAACGCCAGCGTGCTTTGAGCTCTTCGGAGCGGGCAACATGAATCAGATAAAACGTCAGTGCCGCAAGAAGAACAACAACCACGATATCCGTCGGAAGCAAAACAAATTTAGGCATCATTTCAAACGGATCCTCGGGTCGGCAATCGTATAAGCCACGTCAGTCAGAATCAGACCGATGACATACAAGACTGTTCCTACAAAAACCATCGTACGGACAATCGCGAAGTCCTGAGCATTGATCGCATCAATCGTGAAGCTTCCTAAGCCCGGAATGCCGAAGAAGCTCTCCATCACTAAGGAGCCTAAAAACAGCATCGGGAGCACGGCAACCGTTGAAGTCAGAATCGGCAGGCTGGCGTTGCGCAGCACGTGTTTAAAGAGAACTGCCGTTTCGCTCAGGCCCTTTGCTCGAGCGGTGCGAACGTAATCCTTGTTGATTTCTTCCAGGAACATCGATCGATACAGCAGCGCGTCTCCGCCGATACGCGAGAAAACGCCGATCGCAATCGGAAGAATCAGGAACGAAATCATGGCCGTTCCCGTCTCAAAGCCTGAGATCGGAACAAGCCGCAGGACTTTGGAGAAAAGCCACTGCCCGAAAATAATGTAGAAAAGTGACGAGACCGACATCATGACAATGGCAAAGACCACGCCTCCGATTTCAAGCTTCGTGTGCCGGAAAAACACTAAACCTAAAGAAAACACAACAATCACAAAGACGCCAAGCAAAAAGGTCGGAAATGCCAAAGCAACCGAGGGCCACATTCGGTTTTTGATTTCATAGGCAATGTCGCGTCCTGCGTCTGACGCGCCGAGGTCTCCTACCATGAGACGCGCACTGTGCTGCCAAAAAATCGTATCGGTAAGCTTATCCGAGCCTTCGGCCTTCTCATTCCAAAGCAGCGGCTTATCGTAGCCGTGCTCTTCTTTCCAGTTCTGGATCGCTTCAGCGGTCACGCGTTTGCCGCCGATATTGAGGCGAGCCATATCGTCCGGCGTGTTGACCGTAAAGAACAGCATAAAGGTCAGAAGATTGACGCCGATCAGGATCAGGAAGCCGTAGCCGATGCGTCTTAAAAGATAACGAATCATTTGACTTGCTCCTCTGTGGTGCGTGCGGTCATTCTTTCCCGCTTCCTATGAAGGGCCACGGCCGGAATAGTCACCAAGGCCGACAGCAGAACAAAAACCAGCAGCGGCCAGTAAATCGGTTTGTTCCATTCTTTAATGGCCTTTACACGCGTCTCAGGATCGAGCCTCAGATACTGAATGTGATTGCGCACAACTTGCGTGGGTTTGCCGTTGTGCACCCACTGATGGAACGCTGCGGAGCTTGTCGGAAAGTATCCGAATGTCCAAGGTGCGTCTTCCTGGACGATCTTGATCAGTTCGTTGATGGCCTCGGCCTTAGCCGGACCCTCGTCCATATAACGCATTCGGCTGAAGAGTTCGTCGTACTTCGGATTTTGATAGTTCGCCGCGTTTTCTCCGGAGCCGCCGGTCTTGGACTTTGCGTTTGGACCGTAAAGCAGGAACAGGAAATTTTCTGCATCCGGGTAGTCGGCAAGCCAGCCCCATAGGAAGAGCTGGTGATTGCCGGAAATCACTTTATCCTGGAAACGGTTGTAGTCCGTACCCCGGATATCGAGCTGAATGCCGATCTTGGCAAACTGCTTCTGGTACCAGTCGAGCACAGCCTTCGTTGAAGGAGACGCTGCCGCCTGGAAGTCGAGATTCAAGACTAAAGGCTCGCCGGTTTTTGCATCACGGCCGCCGGGGTAGCCTGCTTCAGCTAAGAGTTTCTTGGCTTCTTCAATGGATTTGCGGCGGACGAGTCCGTCTTCGGTCTTTTCGTAAACGATCGGGTTAAAGGCCGCAGCGCCGTCCTCTCGATATCCGAAAAGTCCCGGCGGCAGGGGTCCATGCGCGGGAGACGCCAGCCCTTTCTCAAAGATCTGGATATATTCTTCCCAGTCCATGGCAATAGAAATCGCCTGACGAAGCTTCTTGTTGCGCTCGCGCTCTTCGGGCGTCTTGCCTTCTCCTACGACCGGATCCATCCAGTTAAAGCCGAAGTACGTGTTTTGCGCTTCTATGGTCTGCGGAAACTGCAGTTTCTTTTCTTTGTACTCTTTCTCTTTTTCCGCGCTGTCCGCCATGCCGATCAAGAAGCCCTGACCGTTGTCGAGGCGTTCAATCTGCGGAGAGTCGTAGTAGCCCTGCAAGAACTTCGTGCGTAGCGGCACGCTTTCTTTTTCTGCCGTGATTTCAATCCGATCAATGAAAGGCAGCGGTTTTCCGCAGTCTTTTAAAAAGCCTTTTGCTTCGTCTCCGGGTTCACCCGTGCACGGATAGAGCTCCGTCTTTCGGAAATTCGGATTGCGCTCCATGACATGTTTGCGGTTTTCAATCGATTCCACCAGCATGTAAGGACCGGTGCCTACAGGCCAATAGTTCAAAGACAAGTTATTCTTGGCCATACCCTTCTGGGCGTAGAAGGCTTCTGCTTCCCACGGAACCGGCGCAAAGAAAGTCATTGCCAGCCAGTTGGGGAACTGGGGATACTTTCCTTTGACTTCGAGCCGCAGTGTGTGCTTATCCGGCGCCGATACGCCCTTGAGTTCAAACTTCCGTAAATCTAAGAACGGTAAGTCTCGATCGGAAGGTTTGAGGTCAGCGCGAAGACGCTTATCTTCCGCGCGCACCTGAACGGCAAAGTCTTTTAAGCCCGGAAGATAGTTCACCATCGTTCCGTAGACCGGAGCAATGATGCGGGGATTAGCCATCCGCTTGATCGAGTAAACGAAGTCCTCGGCGGTCAGTTCACGCGTACCTTTCTGCGGCAAATCCATCGGATTGTGCAGTTGGTCGATGACTTCAGGCGCTAAAGCGTGATTGACGTACTCGCCTTTCTCATTTTTAGCGAAGGCCGGATGAGGGGCAAACAAAATGCCCTTCTTAATCGGGATCTCGTAAACGCTCAGCGCAATCTCTTCCGCTGATGCAGTCTCCGGAAGAACCTTTCCGTCTTTATCCAAATAAACTGGCTTGACCACCTCAGCGGCAGAGCGAGGGATCAGACGATACGGCCGCTCTAAGAAGTGATATTGATAAAGCGGTTCATAGATACTATAGGTGTAAGGCGTCTCATCTGAAGAGTAAGAACTCGTCGGATCTAAATGCTTCGGACTGCGGCCTGAGAATGGCGTATAGAGCGTGTTGGAGGCAAGCTCTTTTTCCGTGTGAACGGAGTTCGGAATTTCTTTGCAGGAGGTCAGCGCGGCCAGTGCAAAGACGGCCGCCGACAGCTTAAAAAGTCTGCCGTAAGCTGCGCCGTATCCTACTTTAATTTTCACTGCTCTTCCTTTCGCCTATTTTGGGACGTGATATCTTATCAGATCGCAAAAAGTTCCAAAAAAATAAAACATTTAGGCACAGTTGCACACCTAGGGGTATTCCTATCTTTTTAAGTTTCACACAAGATTTTATTGATTCAGAAAAACGGGTACAAAGAAGAGTTTTCAAGCCTGATTCTCCGGTACCCGTTTGTTAAAATGCGCTGTTATGTGAGGCTGGGCTTCAAGGAGCCTTTTTGAGCGCGTCTAAGCGCGCTCGGATGAGAATTCGTTGATGGAAAAACACTATTTCGACTGGCCGGTTCGCGTCTACTACGAAGACACAGACTGTGCACGAGTGGTTTATTACGCAAACTACTTCAGATTCATGGAACGCGCACGCACGGAATGGCTGCGCGCGTTGGGCTGGAGTCAGGAGCGGCTGTACTCAGAGCTCGGCGTCGTCTTTGTCGTCGCCGAAGCCAAAGCCAAGTACAAGAAACCGGCTCGGCTGGATGATGAATTAGTGGTTCGATCAACGGTCACCGCGTGCGGCCGTACTTCTTTTGAATTTCATCAGGAAATTCTGAGAGGAGATGAAGTGCTCAACGTCGGAGACGTTCGCTGCGGCACGCTCGACGCGCACACATTCCGCCCGGTGGCTATGCCCGAGCCTATTTCAGAACAACTCAAAAAACTTTTAAATCATTAATCATTCGTTAGTACAAGGGACTGTGATGGAAGCATCTGCCGATTTATCAATCATTACTTTGGTTGCTCATGCGAGCGCCGTTGTTCAGATTGTTTTGGCTATTCTTTTGATTTTCTCTTTAGTGAGCTGGACCATTATTTTTCAGAAATGGTTCCAGATGAGCCGTGCAAGAAGAGAAGCCCGCAACTTCGACAAGCGTTTCTGGGGCGGTGCAGATTTAAATAAACTCTACGAAAGCGCCACCGAGCGCCGCTCTTCCATCGGCCCTCAGGAGGGCATCTTCTACTCCGGCATGACCGAGTTCTTAAGAAGCCGCGCGAGCAATCTCGAAGCCCGCGCCGGCACCTTCGGCGTCATTGACGGTGTGTCTCGCGCCATGCGCGCCCGTTATCAGAGAGAACTCGACATTCTCGAGTCGGGCTTGAGCGTTTTGGCCACCATCGGTTCCGTTTCCCCGTACATCGGTTTGTTCGGCACGGTCTGGGGCATCATGGACGCCTTCACCGGCTTGGGCAACCTGGAAAGCGCTTCGCTGGCTGTCGTCGCCCCGGGTATTGCCGAAGCTCTGGTAGCAACCGCGATCGGTCTGTTCGCCGCGATTCCTGCCGTGATCGGATACAACCGCTTTGCTTACAGTCTGGATCGTCTCTCGAGCCAGTACGAAAGCTTCATGCAGGAATTCCAGAACATTTTGGGGCGTCAGGCCTAAGGACACAACATGGCACGTAACGGCAAAAGACGTCTTTTAGCAGAGATGAACGTCGTCCCGTACATTGACGTGATGCTCGTTCTCGTGGTGATCCTGATGGTCGCCGCCCCATACGTCAATCCTTCGATCGTCGATCTGCCGAAAGTCAATAAAGCGGCTCGCACTCCGGATAAAGTTGTCGAAGTCATTATCTCGCCAGACGGCAAACTCCAGATCCGCGATACCGCAAAGAAATTAACTCCGGTTGATTTCCCTCAGTTAGTCTCTACGGTCGAATCGATGCAGACCGACGGGAATCAGGTTCCGGTTGTCATTGCTGCGGATAAAACCGTCGCATATGAAAAAGTCATCGACGTGATGCGCAATCTACAAAAGGCCAACATCACGCGTATCGGTCTGTCATTGCAACTTGAAGGAAGCGGTGCCAAGTAATGGGCGACTTATCTCCGAATCAAGCGAATCGGCTCTCAGGCGCTCAGGGTTATTGGGGCACGGCTTTTGTGCTCGCTTTAATCGCCCACGGGCTTCTTTTTGTGCTGCTCTTCGTTTCCATGCAATGGAGATCGGAGCCGACAGGACCCGTCTATGCCGAACTGTGGAACGGCGATATGCCGGCGGCAGAAGCTCCGGCAGAGACGCAACCGGAACCGCAGCCTGAGCCGGAACCCGAGCCTCAGCCCGAACCGGAGCCCCAGCCTGAACCTCAGCCGGAACCGGAACCCGCTCCCGAGCCTCCTGCTCCGGAAGAGCCTCAGCAGCAGCTGCCTCCGCCCCCGCCTCCTATCGCTCAGACGGATTTAGATCGTCAAGCCAACCTGCTTGAGGATCCGGACATCGTCCAAGAAAGACTCGACCGCGAAAAGAAGAAACAGGAAGAGGAAAAACAACGCATTCTTGAGCGCGAACGTCAGCTTCAGGAAGCCAAACGAGCTGAAGAGCAGCGTAAAGCCGAAGAAGCTCGCCAGGCTGAACTGCGCCGTCAGGAAGAAGAACGACGCATCGAAGAACAGAAGCGTCAGGAAGAGCTGAAGAAACAAGAAGAGCAGAAACGCTTAGCGGAAGAAAAACGTAAGGCTGAAGAAAAAGCAGAAGCCGAACGCAAAGCCAAGCAGGAAGAACTCAAGAAACAAGCTCAGGAACGCGAACGCAAGATCGCTGAAGAAAAGGCTCAGCGTGAAAAAGCCCTAGCTGAAAAACGCAAGGCTCAAGAAGAACTCAATCGTCAGAGAGCCCAAGAACAGGCTAATGCCGCCCGCAGAAAAGAAATGCTCAGCCGCTTAACCGGCCAGAGCGGATCTGCCATGGGTTCAGGCTCCGGCGCCATGACGAACTTCCAGCAAGCCCAGTACAACAACCGTATCGTTGCCTGCATCCGTCCGCATATTACGTTTAATACGCCGGCCGGCGCCAAACGCGGAATGTACGTTGCCAAGTTCGATGTCCGTCTGCTCAAGAACGGTCAGAAGGCTGTTCCGCCCAGGATGATCAGCAGCAGCGGTCTGAAGGCTTTCGATACGGCGGTGGAAAAAGCGATTCTGATGTGCAATCCCTTCCCCAAACCCCCGGTAGGAGACATTCCTTCTTCTATTACATTGACATTTGATCCGGTTGACGATGCAAACGGTCGTTAACCTAACGGAGACAGCCTATGAGTACCTCGGCAGCCGCATCCGCCGAAATCGCCAAAGTCGCACAAACAGCGGTTACGACAGAAGAACTTTTAAGCGGCGACAGAAACATCCTGGATCAACTCCTGCTGATGTTTGAAAAAGGGCTTAACCAGCCGATCATCTATTGGCAGCTGGCCTCCATTCTGGGCTCACTGTTTTTGGCTTGGCTGCTCGGCAAATACATCCGCATGCGGATTATTAAGCACTTAGCCGCCAATGAAATCATCGAAAGCGACGAGATCAAAGCGGAAGAAGGCGAAGCCCCGGTCAAGCCTGAACATCGCGAGAGCGCTTTCTGGGCAAAGGTAAGACGAGGCATTGAGACGCTGATTCTGCGGCTGAGTTTCCCGCTGCTTGGAATGTTCTTCATCGCGGTCAGCACCTTTACCGTGCGACTTTTCGGCTTGCTTCCTAAGAAAGCCCTGCCGCTGGAATCCATTGCTTGGCTGATTCTCGGGGCCTACGTTGTGATCCGCACAGTCGTATTTCTGCTGCACTCACTTTCGCGCAAATACAACAGCAGCCTGGATAACTTCCTGACGTTTTCGATTTGGGGCGGTGTCGCGCTTCAGATCGTCGGTGTACTGCCTAAGTGCGTCGAATTCATGCAGACCACCAAAATTCCGCTGGGAAGCACCAACGCAACGGTTTGGTCTGTCTTCCTTTCCGGCTTCTCGATTGCCTTAGCGCTCTTTATCGCGAAGTGGATCGGTCAGTTCTTTGAGAAATGGATAAACAGCCTTCCGACCATGGAGTCCAACGTCCGCGTTGTGATCATCCGGGTAGTCAAGGTCGTTTTAGTGACGATTGCGATTCTGATCGGTCTGGCTTCCGTTGGTATTGACATCACCGTGCTTGGTGTCTTCGGCGGTGCCATCGGTGTCGGCTTAGGTTTCGGCTTACAGAAAATTGCCTCTAACTACGTCAGCGGATTCATTATTCTTCTGGATAAGAGCATCAAAATCGGAGACTTGGTGAACGTTTCCGGCGTTGAAGGTATTGTGACGGACATCAAGACGCGCTACACAGCTGTTAAGGCTTACGACGGCAGCGTAACGATTATCCCAAACGAGAATTTCGTCACCAGCAGCGTTCGCAATACCTCGTACCTGTTGGGTCCGGGACGTGCGACCGTCATGATGAGCGTTGACTACAGCGCCGACATTGATGAAGTCATTGAGCTCATGACCGATATCGTCCGAAAACAGCCGCGCGTGCTGATCAATCCGGCGCCCTACACCATTCTGACGAACTTCGGAGCCGACGGTATTGAACTGACGTCGTACTTCTGGGTTCCCGACCCCGAAAAAGGCACCGCGACTTTGAGGTCCAACATTGGTCGCGCGATGTTCCGTGAATTCAACAAGCGCAAGATCAACATTCCGTTCCAGCAGAGGGATCTGCATATCATTTCGATGCCGGAAGTGATCTGCAAAGTCGAAAACGACGTTCCTGCCCCATCGAAGTCCGAAGCAAAAGCAGGAACATAACGGTTTCTAACCTCTAATCAATCTGAAAAGTCGAAGCTCAGCCCTTCGACTTTTCTTTCTTGAATCTCTAATCCTCAAGTCCAACATCTTTCAAATTTTTCCGAAATGTTTCGCAAGTTAGGCCCGTGGTTCATATTCGTCGCTACATTGTTCGTCATGAGTTTAGGTATCGCACTCGTGACTCGAGGCAATCTCGGAACCACGCCCATCAGCTCTCTGCCATTAGTGTCGTCTTATGCCAGCGGCTTAACCTTCGGTGAAACTACTTTCTTCATTAACTTGCTCTTTGTTGCTGCACAGTGGCCGCTGCTCCGAAAATCCATCAACAAGCTTCTACTTCTCTCGCAAATTCCGATCACATTCGCCTTCTCTTACTTCATCGATACATCTATGCAGATCACTGAGTTCTTGTCTTCAGATATTTATTGGAAATGTTTTGCAGTCTCGATGCTTGGAAACGTGGTTCTCGGACTCGGCGTTGCTTTAGAAGTGTTTGCCGGCGCCGCAGCGTTACCCGGGGAAGGACTCGTACTTGCGGTCAGTACGGTTCTGCACAAGCCATTTTCATCCGTCAAAATCGCCAATGACGTTATTTTGGTTTTGTTGGCTTTACTTCTTAGTTACTGCGTTTTCCACGAAATACACGGGCTGCGGGAAGGAACTGTTATTTCGGCGTTATGCGTCGGCATCTTTGTGAAATTCTGGCTTGCCGGTCTTACAAAACTTTTCAAGAGAGCGCCAGCGGACACAGAGTAACTTTTAGAGCTTTCCAGCCGCAGCGGAGATCGGAGAATTTAAATCAGGCTCGATGAGTCGGAATCGTCAGCTTCAAGGCCTTGCTGATTCTAAATATCGTTTCGAATTTAGGTGATCCTTCGGGGCTGAGCGCTCTGTACAAACACTGCTTTGAGAGACCTGTCTCCTTTGCGAGCTGAACCATTCCTTTAGCCTTCGCCATTTCGCCAAGTGCCCTTCTAACGAGTGATCCATCTCCCAGATCTTCTTCAACACAGGCCTTGAAAAAAGCTTCGGGATTGTTTTCCGTATTGATAAGGTTCCTGGATGTCAAATTCTTTGCCAAGCTTCGTAGTCACGCTTTGTACTCTTCAAGTAAGTTCCTCGTCGAAACCTTCAGCGAAAGTTTAAATGAACGCAGGCTTTCTTGATTGAACTCGGCAGCCTCTTACGCGGCTACCGACTCCAGCTGTTGAGTTTTGCATTGCATTAACCGTTGAATTTGGGACTTGAAGCTGAGTAATGAGCTAACGGGGTTTTCCTCATAGTTCGCTTTTTACTATTGACTTCCTCCCCTCCATAAATGAAGAGGATTCCTACCACTTCTCCGACA
>ENA-OPXQ01000244-OPXQ01000244.1-human-gut-metagenome-genome-assembly--contig:-NODE-244-length-36268-cov-2.756496_pt1 | contig 36268 bp, 29 predicted proteins | sample MGYA00241769_ERZ502042 | MGnify/ENA primary metagenome ERZ502042 (study PRJEB25962, sample SAMEA2041934) | human gut metagenome | biome: human gut; feature: human-associated habitat; material: faeces...
GGGCCTTTGCTTTTTATACCAACGGCATGTCGCACCCGTCCCCCCCCATAAGTTGCGGTGGAATAGTTCCTGTTTTTGCTGCTGAAGGCTTTGAGCAGGAACTATTCCACCGCAACTTATGAGGGGGCGGGGGATGCGATAGTATTGCATGGAGGTATTCGATTAACCGAGGCTTCATCCGAGGGCTTTATGGAACAACACCAGCATTATCAGAGCCTGCAAGACCAGGCGTACAACGCATTGCGGTCCAAGATTATCTATGCCGAGCTCAAGCCCGGCACGCGCCTTTCGGCGATTGGTCTGGAAAAGGAGACGGGAATCGGACGCACGCCCATTCGCGAGTCCTTTGTGCGCCTGCGTGAGCAGGAGCTGGTGGAAACGCGTCCCAAAAGCGGCACCTATGTCTCAAAAATCAGCATGGAGCGCGCCGAGAACGCCTGTTTCTTGCGCGAAAAACTCGAGAGAAGCGTGCTTATTAAATGCTGCTCGGTCGCCTCGCCCGAGCAAAAGCATCGGCTTGAGCAGATTCTTGCCGAGTCCGAGTCGCTCGACCATAGCGAAACGCGTCGTTTCTTCGATCTGGACAACCTGTTCCATGAGACGTGTTTTGAGATTGCCGGTCGTCACATGTTGTGGGATTGGATGAAGAGCGTCAACACGCATTTTGAGCGATACAACTGGTTGCGTATGGTGTCGCAGGATCTGGATTGGGAGCCGATTCGTCGGCAACATCGCCGGATTCTCGAGGCCATTAAGAGGGGCGATACCGATACGGCGAGCTATCTGGCAGAGACACACTTGCATCTGATGCCTGAGGAGCAGGGCCCGGTTATCGCCTTGCATCCCGACTATTTTGAGCTGTCCAAAGACTCGGCCATCTAACTCGTCCCCTCCCCCTTAATTAGTTGCGGTGAAATAGGGATTGTTTTGCGGCTCTGATGGTGTAGCAGTCCATATTTCACCGCAACTGCCGGGGTACTATCGGGGCACGAAAAAGCTGCGGCGCCGCTTGGAGGAAAAGACCGGAAGCAAGGGTCCATTCCTCCAGACGGCGCCGCAGCTGTTTTGATGGCTCGGCTTTCGTCGATGTGGCTTAGTTGAGCGCGACTGTCAGCCGAGTAGACAAAGCGGCTCGGGGGCGTGTCGCTTCCGTCACGTTCTATCAGCATACAAGACGGTTTTGGCTCTTGTCCGTGACGGAAACGGCGCGCTTCCGAGCCGTTTTAAAAGAAAGGGGGCGAGGTCTAGGGCACACCCCCTTTCACGATAGAGAGCTAAACCTAGCCGCGGACCTTCTTGACGACGTCCATGGCCTCGCGGGCGATCTGCTCGACCTTGGAGAAGTCGCCATCGGCAAACAGGGCCGGCTTGACCATCCAGGTGCCACCGCAGGCGATGATGGCGGAGGAGCTCAGGTACTCCTCGACGTTGGCGGTGCTCACGCCGCCGGTAGGCATAAAGCGGTGACCGACAAACGGAGCGGCGAGGGCCTTGATGGTGTTCAGGCCGCCATACTGGGACGCGGGGAAGAACTTGGTGACCTTGAGACCCAGGTTCTCGGCTGCGGTGACCTCGGAGGGGGTTACGGTGCCGGGAAGGACGGGCAGGTCGATGTCGATGCAGTGCTTCACGACGTCCTCGTTGTAACCCGGGGAGACGATGAACTTGGCACCGGCTGCGCGGGCCTGCTCAACCTGCTCGACGGTCAGGACAGTGCCGGCGCCAACGCACATCTCGGGCTCGGCCTCGGCCATAGCGGCGATGCACTCGGCGGCGCAGGCGGTGCGGAAGGTGACCTCGGCGGACTTCATGCCAGCTGCCATAAGGGCGTGGGCGAGCGGAGCGGCGTCCTCGACCTTGTCGAGCACAACGACCGGCACGATGCCCAGGGACTCAAGCGTGGTGTAGAACTGATCGAACATGATGTTCCTTTCGATGTGTGGCGCGCATGGGCGCGTGATTGCCAAATGTGCTGGTCAGGAGCCGATTTTGGATTGGTTATCGGAGGCACTGCTTGGGGTTCAAGCAATTCCAAAACCGGCTGCTCGACCAATCATGTAGGGAATGCCAGGCAAAACCGGAATGGGACTGGTGGTTTTGCCCGGTCGGAAGAATCGGGGAGCGGGCCGCAGGGGTATGGGATTGGAAAGCTGCGGCCCGCGGAATGGAGACGGACTAGCGCGCGACGCGGGTGCCACCGTCGGCGGCTGATGCCACGGCTGCGATCTCGTCTGCGGTCACCAAGTTGGAATCGCCCTTGATAGTGAGCTTGAGGATCGAGGCTGCAATCGCGTAGTTGACAGCGTCCTGCGGGTCAAAGTCGTTGATGAGGGCATGGACGAGGCCGGCGTTGAAAGCGTCGCCGGCGGCAACGCCCTCGAGTACGTGCACGTCGTGAGCAGGGGAGAACCAGTGCTCGCCGCTCTCGGCCTCAAAGAGCATGCCCATCCAGATGGAGCGCTCGACGCAAGAGATGTTGCGGACGACCGAGGCGACCTTTTTGCAGCCGTACTCGGCGCAGATCTGACGGGCCATCTCGACGTAGGTGTCGCGCTCCTCGATGCCATGGGCAAGGGAACCAGAGACGCAGGTCATGCCGAGGCCGGCGGGCGCATCCTCGTCGTTGGCGATGCAGATGTCGACGAGCGGCAGGAGTTCCTTCATGGTGGCCTGCGACTTCTCGGGCGACCACATCTTGCCGCGATAGTTCACGTCGCACACGGTGGTGATGCCCTTGGCGCGGCAGGCGGCGAGTGCCTCCTTGCAGGCGGCGGCCATCTCATCGGAGACGGCGGGGGTCACGCCGGAGAAATAGAAGACATCGATGCCCTTGAGGATCTCGTCCCAGTCAAAGACGTCGCGCTTGGCCATGTTGATGGCAGAGTACTTGCGGTCGTAGACGCAACCGTTGCCGCGCTGCGAGGCACCGACCTCAAACACATAGGAGCCAAGGCGGTCGCCCTGACGCACAACGCGCGTGGTGTCGACGTCGTAGGCCTTCAGCGAACGCAGGGCGCACTCGCCCAGACGGTTGGCCGGGACAACGGAGACGTAAGCGGCCTTGTCGCCCTGGTAGGCCAGGGAAAGCGCAGTGTTGGCCTCGGCGCCACCGTAGCGGACGTCAAACTCGGTTGCCTGCTCAATGCGCAGATGATCTTTGGGCGAGAGCCTCATCATGATTTCGCCGAAGGTAAGAACCGTTTTACCCATGGTCGCGCAGCTCCTTCTTGCTCGTGCGTACACCTTTGATATGGCGTTGGCGCGGAGGTGCCAAGACGGTAGGGTACATCTTTGCACCTCCGCGCCAACGCTTGCCGAAATCGGTTTACGAAATCGGTTTCGTTTCGAGTTGTAGTATACTCACCTACAGCGTTTTGCAAGCGAGATTTTTAAAAAAATGCCTAAAATGGCTCAGACTGCTGACAATTGGGAAACGGGGTGCGCCATGGCGCAGATGAGAATCAAGGACATTGCCGCCGAGGCGGGCGTGAGCCCGGCCACGGTCTCGCGCTATCTCAACAACCGCCCCGGGCAGATGACCGAGGAAACCCGCGCTCGCATCGCGGCGGTTATCGAGCGCACCGGCTATCGCCCACGTGCTGCCGCGCGCAATCTGCGCAGCTCACGCACCAACCTCATCGGTGTGATCCTGGCCGACATCGCCAACCCGTTCTCCAGTGCTATGCTCGAGGGCCTTTCCGCCAGCGCCGCCGCGCGCGGCTGCTCGCTCATGACGGCCATTAGCGGCAACGACCCCGCCAAGGAGGCCGAGTCGCTCGCCAGACTTATCGATGCTGACGTGGACGGCCTGGTCGTCAACACCTGCGGAGGCAATGACGAGGCGATCGCCGCGGCCGCGGGGCGCCTGCCCGTTGTGCTGCTCGACCGCGACGTTGCCGACGGCGGTGTCGATCTGGTGACATCTAACAACCGTGAGCTGGTCGCCGGCCTGGTAGACGCCTTGACCGCCGCTGGCAGCGAGCGCCTGTGCCTGCTCACCGAGGCAAGCGACGACAGCCCCGTGCGTCGCAAGCGCGCCGAGGCCTTTACCGACGAGCTTTTGCACCGCGGCCTTGCCGGCGAGGTCGTCACCCTGGCCGACGGGGGCGCCACGGGCGTCGGCCGCCTGGACGAGACCATCCGCGGCTATGCAGGTAAAAAGCTCGGCCTCATTGCTGTCAACGGCTTGGTTTTCCTGCGTCTGACCGAGGCGCTAGCGCAGCTGGGACCCTCGCTGCCGGCGGGGCTCAAGATCGCGACGTTTGACGACTACCCCTGGAACCATGTGCTCTTTGGTGGCGTGACCACGGCCGCGCAGGACACCCTCACCATTGCCGAGCGCGTGGTCGAGCGCCTGTCCGAGCGCATTGACGTCGTCACCACCACCGTGGGCGAGGCCGCAAAGCTCGCCCCCAAACGCATCGAGGTCCCCGGCCACATCGAACATCGCGCATCAACTTCGCGCTAGTCTGTGTGATAATATATAGACAATGTCATACAGGAGGTATCCATGGCTGCGTCTGTGCTGAGTGTGCGAGTGGACTCGTCAATTAAAGACTCATTTGCCGAACTGTGCGAAGAGCTTGGCATGACTTCGTCTGTTGCGGTCAATATGTTTATGAGGCAGATGCTGCGCGAGCGCTCTCTGCCGTTTGTTCCCTCGCTTGGAAAAGCTGTGGCAGACGAAGGCGTTGCTAACAATGGTTTGGATATTGCTCGGATCGAGTCCGCCGTCCGCGAGGCAGCCAGCACGATTCCCGCCATCAAAACCGTGATTCTATTTGGTTCGTATGCCCGTGGCGAGGCGCATGCCGATAGTGATATTGACTTGCGCCTCGAAGTCGATCGCGAGCGGGGCTTTGGTCTTTTCGCGTTATCGGCGTTTGGCGAGGCGGTGCGCAAAGAAACCGGGAAGCAGGTTGACCTCGTCTCGAGTGACTATCTTGATGATGATCTTGCCGCGGTAATCGAGCGCGATGGAGTGACCCTTTATGATCGCGCGTAAGTCAGACGGCCTCCGCGCTCAAGAGGTTTTGGAAGCCATCTCCGAAACGAACGAGCGCATCAAGGCTTTTGATATCACCGAGGACCAGTTTCTGCATGCGAATGACGTGCGGACGAGGGCGTTGGCGGACTCCCTTTTGATGTGTGCGCTTAGGGTGACGGAAGAAGCGGGCAAGTTGTCGGAACGCTCGCAGCGGCTTCATCCCGAAATTGAGTGGCGTGGAATTATTGGCATGAGAAATTATCTTGCGCATGATTACGGCAATGTCGACCGCTCGGTTGTTTGGGATGCAGTGACGATGGAGTTCCCTGCGCTGGAACGAGCCTGTAGACAAATTGTCTCCGAATCTGAACGCTAGCCGCTCGTTCGCAACCGCCTGCGCGCACGTTTTTTGAGCGCTTGATACGCTTTAACCCTGCGGAAACATTTTTCTGCGATAGTATCTGCGATATAGACCAGTCGAAACCCGCCCGAAAGAAAGGGGAGCGACATGAACCAGCAGAACATCGATTACGTACTCCGCTCCGTAGAGCAGCGTGACATCCGCTTTGTGCGTCTGTGGTTTGTCGACATTCTCGGCCGCCTCAAGAACTTTGCCATTAGCCCCGAGGACCTCGAGGTCGCTTTTGAGGAGGGTATTGGCTTTGACGGCTCCGCCATCGAGGGCTTTGCCACGCCCGAGGAAGCCGACATGCTGGCGTTTCCCGATGCTTCGACCTTCCAGATTTTGCCGTGGCGACCGAGCCACAACGGCGTCGCCCGCGTGTTCTGCGACGTGTGCACCCCCGACCGCAAGCCCTTCGCCGGTGATCCGCGCGATGCGTTGCGCCGCATGTTCTATAAGGCCGAGAAGGCCGGCTACCTGCTCAACGTTGGTGCCGAGCTGGAGTATTACTACTTCCCCGACGAGCACACGCCCGAGCCGCTCGACAACGTGGGCTACTTCGATCTTTCGGTGAGCGATGCCGCTCGCGATCTGCGTCGCAACACGGTTCTCACGCTCGAGAAGATGTCCGTGCCCGTGGAGTACACCTTCCACGCCGCCGGCCGCTCGCAGCACGGCATGAGTCTGCGCCACGCCGAGGCCCTGAGCATGTCCGACGCCATCACTACGGCCAAACTCATCATTAAGCAGCAGGCCTACGAGAGCGGTTGCCACGCCTCCTTTATGCCCAAGCCGCTGGCGGGCGAGGATGGCAGCGCCATGTTCCTGTGCCAGTCGCTGTTCGACCACGACGGCAACAACGTCTTTTGGGGAGAGGACGATGAGAAGTACCACCTCTCCGATATCGCCAAGCACTACATGGCCGGCATCCTGGCGCACGCGCGCGAGATCAGCGCCATCACCAACCCCACGGTCAACTCGTACAAGCGCATCACCACGGGTGGCGACTCTGTGCCGCAGTACGCCACGTGGGGTCTGCGCAACCGCGCGAGCATGGTCCGCATTCCGGTCTACAAGCCCGGCAAGCAGCTGTCCACGCGCATCGAGCTGCGCAGTCCCGATCCCATGGCCAACCCGTACCTGGTCAACGCCGTCACGCTGGCGGCTGGTCTGGACGGCATCGAGCGCAAGCTGGAGCTCCCGCCCGAGGCCACGGCCGAGACACTCAAGCTCACCGACCGTCAGATGGTCGAGGCCGGTTACACCCCGCTGCCACGCTCGCTCAAAGAGGCGCTCGACGTGTTTGAGGACTCGCAGTTTATGAAGGATGCCCTCGGCGAGCACATCCACAGTTTCTTCCTTAAAAAGAAGCGCGACGAGTGGCATAAGTTTGAGTCCACGATCACCGAGTGGGAGATCAAGCACTACCTGGCGAACTCCTAATCGCGCTGGCTTGTTCCAGTACGATTGAGCTCATTTCTTTGGAGGCCGATATGTCCGAAAAGAGTGCCCTGTTCATGGCGCGCACGACGCGCTTCCACGAGTTTGCCCGCAGCTTGACGACTACCCTGGGTGTCGAGGTGAGCCTGGCAACCCCCGATTCGCCGACTGCGGCGCACGACTTTGACCTGCTGATCCTCGATTCCGACGGCATCCGCAGCGACCGCATCGATCAAATTGCCAAATGGCTCGACGATCGCGGCGGTGTCCCCATGTTGGTGATCGTCGACGACGAGGCGCTCGGTACCTTGCGCCTGCCCAATCACGCGCATGCCGACTTTGTATGCCCCACGGCGACGCCCAACGAGCTCAAGGCTCGCGCGCAGCGCCTGATGGGCGAGGAGGAGACCGTCACCGCCGACGATGTGCTCAACATCGATAACCTCGAGATTAACCTGGCCACCTACCAGGTGACGCTCGACGATGAGCCCATCGACCTGACGCTGATGGAGTACTCGCTGCTGAGCTTTTTGGCGACGCATCCCAACCGTGCCTACAGCCGCGAGGTGCTGCTGCACCGCGTGTGGGGCTTTGAGTACTGCGGCGGCACGCGCACCGTCGACGTGCACATTCGACGCATCCGCTCCAAGGTGGGCCCGCAGATCGCGGCACACATCACCACCGTCCGTGGCGTGGGTTATCTGTTTAAGGACTAGCAAGTAAATAGAGGAATGTGAGGGTACCGGAGATTTTTCCAGTACCCTTTTCTCGTTTAGGGCGAGAAGAAGACCTTTCACCGATTTAAAGTGGGTCAGTAAAAACAATATCAAACGTATAACACTATCTCACGAATATCATTTAGTTACCGTATCTCCCTACTGCACGGATGGAGGAAGAAATGCGTTATTCGAGAAAGGTGATTGTCGGATTCATAGTATTGCTTGCCGCCCTGATGTCTCCAAGGTTGGTTTTTGGAGACGACGACTTGGTTCGTGTCACACCGCAAATAGCTGTGGAGCAAGCGCAAGCTTTCTTTGATGACGTATCGGATGAGCCGGTGACCGCTTGTGACCCAGTAAAAATGGTGAATTCCGATGGGGAATCAATCGGGTATATCGTTCGCGCGAAGCGGGATGACGTTAACTATGGCTACGTCGTATTTGATTCAGAGCGATCTTGGTGGATCAGCGAATACTGCTTGGCTCCGAACGCCCCTATGCCCATTGAGAATACAAGCGATGAAATAGCTCTTCTCGCATCCCAAGATGACATCGTTGCTTTGAAATTTGACGAGCTGTCTTTTGGTATTGCAGATCTGGATAATAACGTTGTTTTAGATGAGAAGGGATGCCGGTCAACAGCGGTGTTTTCTGTGGGAAATAGCCGCAGCGGATCTCCAGGCAGGTTCGAGGATGTTTTCGTATCGCCCAAAGACCTGTATAAGCAAGGATATGTCATTGACGCAAGTAAAACAATTTCAGGGATGATAACGCCTACACAATCAGAGGTTATTAAAGAAACGGGGACCTATGCTTGCGATGTGTCTGCAATGTTTGCGGTAAGCAGCCATTATGTAACGCTAAACCGGCTCAAATTGCCAGACTTATATCATGAGCTTTGGCAGTTATCGGGAACATCCGGCGATCCAAATAAGTCATTCGATCAAGCTACGGGCCTTTACTTTACCCAAGGAAGGACTTCATCTCCAAATGCTGCCCCGGCTATTAAGGAGTTCTGTGCTAGGCGCGGGAAAAGGCTTGAGACATCATTTGCTTGGTATCCATCTTGGGATTCTTTCAGGGCAACTGCAGATTCTGGAAATCTCAGTATTTTTTCTGGGACTCTCAGGTCAAGCCATGACGCTCATGCGATGGCTGTTGCGGGATATGTGGCTATGCATAATACATATTCAAATGATAAGAAATATATGCTTGTCGTCTGGGACGGTTGGTTCAATCAGCTGCGTTTTCTTCCATATGACACAACGATTTATATATCGCATGAAGGGACGTATTGTGGAGAGTGACGGCGAAGATGATAGAAAGCGCATACGTAAAACGCTGGGGCTTCTTTGCGCATTTCTTGGGATATTGGTTGTCGCGGCCTATCAACCGAGCCCCTCGGTCGTTGGTGGAAAAGATGACGAACATATTTCAGTTGAAGTACAGACGCTGTCGGATATTCATAACGGGCAATTTGAGGCGCTTATGCCAAGTGGTTGCCGTAAGAAAATCGATATGCGCCGTAAGTCAAGTTCCGGATATGTCTCAGGGTTGAAAGCAGGTGATAAATGGATTCTAGTTTTTGTGGAAGATAAGGAACTTGACGGGACTGTTCTGTATCCCCATTCAGCTGAGAAAGTCAAATAAAGTAGACAAGGGGAATGAAGAATGATTGATAGAAAGCAGTTTTTAGGTCTGATGGCAGGGGCTCCTATTTTGATGCGAGCTGGGATGGCAGAAGCCGTGGAGTTGCCGGACGCTCGGAAGCGATTGACGCTCGTGGTCGACACGGTGGTCAGAGATGAAAATGGCAATGAAAAAACGCGAACAAGAAGCAGAGAGACTATTTTCACGCCAGAGAGCGAAATTGTATCTGCGGACGCTATGGCCGGTGATGTCATAACAATCCAGAGGGAATCAGATGAAACGTTGCCGCTGCTTGCCAAGATTGAGCTCACGGTCGCTTATTTTAACGATAAAACAGAAATTGAGATTCGTTCCGGAAAGTACTCAATAGTCCAAACCGATCCGCTTGTGATGTATGCAAACGCTTGGTACGCGCTCATGCAGAAGGATAAATACGTGATGAATAACTTCACGGAAAGCGAAGCATCATATGAAACGGGGTGGGGGCCAACGCCATACGACGCGGAGAAAGATAAGTGGACGTGCGGATCAGGCATGGGTGCGACGATTACGGACTTTATTAACGATTCAACATATAGTTTTGCTATCGACTGTTATATCGAATAGACATGACGGCATAAAACGAATTGGCTTATAAGCATGTCATTACTTAAGCAAAGCTGAAATCTTGGCATCTAGTGCTCGGGACTGCCCAGCTTGGGGTACAACTCAACGTGAACAATGATGGCCCGCCACATGTTTGGCGGGCCTTTGGTTATTTGACGAAAGGATCGCAGCTATGAGCGAGAACGATTCCCAGCGCCCCCAGGATGCGGGCCACGCCGGCGAGACTCAGCAGCAACCGCGCGTGCAGGTGGAGTCGACGCCTGCCGACGGCAACATTCCCTACGTGCAGGCCTACGACACGCAGACCGGAAAGCCGCTGGGCGGTGCGCAGGTTGTAAACAAGCACACAGTGGTCAAGACCAAGACCAAGACCAAAAAGCTGCCGATCTTTATTACGGCGCTCGCCGGTTGTGCGTGCGGCGCCTTGCTGGTCATCGCGCTCATTATGAGCGGCACGCTCGATATCGGCGGCGGCAAGAATGCCGTGACAGCGGGCGCTTCGGGTTCGTCGACACAAAAGATCACGATCGACTCCGAGGACACCACGCTGGCCGAGGCTGTTTCTGCCAAGGCATTGCCCTCCGTGGTTTCCATTACCGCCACTTCGAGCGGCAGCCAGAATGGCTCGCTTTCGCAGTCTGCCGACGAGTCGGACGGTTCGGGCAGCGTCGGTTCGGGCGTGGTGCTCGATACCGAGGGCCATATCCTCACCAACAACCACGTGGTCGATGGCTATGACCAGTACGTGGTGACCATGGACGACGGCACCACCTACGAGGCCGAGTTCGTGGGCAACGACGCCTCGAGCGATCTGGCTGTCATCAAGCTCAAGGATGCCGATGCCTCCAAGCTCACGCCGATTGAGATCGGTGACTCCTCCAAGCTCAACGTGGGCGAGTGGGTTATGGCGATCGGCTCGCCCTTTGGCAACGAGCAGTCTGTCTCCACCGGTATCGTCTCGGCGCTGTATCGCTCCACGGCCATGAGCTCTACCAGCGGTAACACCATCTATGCCAACATGATCCAGACCGATGCCGCCATCAACCCGGGCAACTCCGGCGGCGCGCTCGTCAACGACAACGGCGAGCTCGTGGGTATTAACTCGCTTATCGAGAGCTATTCGGGCTCCAGCTCGGGCGTTGGCTTTGCCATTCCGGTCAACTATGCCAAGAATATTGCCGACCAGATCATCGACGGCAAGACGCCGGTGCATCCGTACATGGGCGCTACGCTTTCGAGCGTCAATGCGCTCAACGCCCGCACCAACAAGCTGAGTACCGATAGCGGCGCGTATGTGGCGAGTGTCGTCGAGGACGGTCCTGCCGCCAAGGCTGGCATCCAAGAGGGCGACGTCATCACCAAGCTGGGCGACGACGAGATTACGAGTGCCGATGGCCTGATTATCGCGCTGCGCAGCCACGAGGTGGGCGAGAAGGTCGAGATCACGCTCGTGCGCGGCAAGGAAGAGAAAAAGGTAACGGTCGAACTGGGCTCTGACGAGGAGCTGCAGAACCAGCAGCAGGACGACAGCGCGACCGACACCGGGAACGGCGGTATTACCGACGAGCAGCTGCGCCAGTATCTGGAGGAGCTGTTGGGCCAGCAGGGCCAGGGTCAAGGCTACGGCCAAGGCTACTAACGAGCCATTTCGCACATACTGATGCCAGAGGGGCTGTCCCATCAACGCGGGACAGCCCCTCTTTTCATAATGATCCCCCGGGGACGGAGGAAAATGGATCATTTTAGTTAGTCTTCGTCGCTGGGCAGGCTTCCAAAGGCCTCGATGTATTCTTCATCCGACATCCAGTCGATGATATCGCCAGGTTTGCAGTGAAGTGCCTCGCACATCGCTGTTAGCGTCGAGAAGCGGATGCCCTTGAGTCGTCCTGTTTTAATGCGCGAAACGTTAACGGGCGAGATGCCGATAATATCGGCAAGTTCTTGGGAGGACATTTTGCGATCCGCCATGACGCGATCGAGTCTCATGACGATTGGCATGCTGCCCTCCTTCTAAATAATGGCGTCAACATCCGACTGCAAGAGCCGTCCGTACTCAAAGATAGCCGAAAGAGACAGGGCAAACAAAGCAAGAACGAGTGTCCAGGCGTTAAAACCAAAGATTCCGATTGCGCTCATGCTGACGTCGCCGGGGAGCTGAACGGTGCATAAGCCGTCGAGGACAGCCGAGACAACTGAGGAAATAAGCAGTAGAAGCCCAACAATTAGAAGTCGCCGGCATTGTTTCCGCGTAAAGATCGAATGAGTGCTGACGACGTCGAGGCAGAAGCGTAGATAGATAATCAGGCATGCGACCGAAAGGGCAAGGACCAGAATGTCGCGGATAGTTAGCGCTGCGGCGACGGTGTTTGGAATGGTCTCGCCGTCTATATAGAGAGAGGCGGGTGCAAGGATCGTCCGCGCCTCGTTAGCAACGCTGAACGCTGAAAATGCAGCCATGATTGTCGCGACCAACAAGGTAGTAAGCAACATAGCGCTGATAAAACGACTTCGCTTAACTGATCTTTCCATAATTAACCCCAAAAAGGCTGCGGCAATGCCGCAGCCAAAAACTTCTAAGCATAGATGGTTCTTGCTTCAGAATGCCAACTGCCGTTGTAATAGTAAGTAACGGTTACGACGACGCTTCCGTTGCTGAGCCCGTATCTATAAGTCCAGCTGATGTTGCTTACTCGAGAATTGGAGGTCCAGTTCTTGATGGATTTGATGCCTGTTATCGTTCCATAGGTATCGTTAACGGTGTAAGTAACATGGAGCCTGACGCCGTTCGAATAGGCGAGAGTGGTTTCAGCGGTGTAGATTGAACGACTTTCGACAACTGGCGAAATGATAGAGGAATGGGTTTCTGCTGCGAAGGCGGGCTGCGCGGTCATGCACGACACCCAATAAGGCAGACGGCGAGTAAATAAGCAACCTTTTTCATCATTGGCTCCTAACTATCTGGTGATTATTTTTTTAAACTCCTTTCTGACATCGAGCTATTCCTTTTGCGTAATCGTGATGCTTGATGGCGTTATGAGGGCGGGCAACTTCGTTGGATCGGAATCGCTGCTGGTGTTGACGGTGCAGGTCACGTCAACGAAGACGCCTTCTTTGATAGCTCCAACATCTGCTTCCTCACCATCCTGGTCCTTGATGGGGATGGTCGAATCGACTTTGAAGTTGAGGTGTAACGGCGCGGATTGGAATTGCTCGCTTGTGATAACGAAACGTCCTTCGCTCGTCCCGCTGGCGAAAGGGTGATACACAGCAACGACTTCGCCTCGCAAAGAAAGGTCCTTAGAAAAGGGAATATCCTTCCAGAAAAAGCCGAGCAAAGCGGCCGCAATAAGGATAAAGGGGACGAGGATGGTTAGGAAGCGTTTGGACTGATTCTTCATTTCAATCACCTCACGTCGATAATACCAAAATATATTGTAAACACAATATAAAATATTAACTACTATGAGTCGAGTCGCATAAAATGACATATTGAGCCCGCCGTTCTTTGAATAGTCTGGACAGTTAGTTCAGATTTGTATAAGCCGAAGGAGGCTTGGGGCGTGTTTTGAGTGCTTGTGGAATGGAAATAGGGCTCGGATGAGTGCTCGGAAGGATAAATGAACCGATCGTACCGCCCTGGGACGACCGAATTGAGCGAAATGGCGTCATTTGGGCTTGATCCGGCTGGCAAATTTATACATATCTGAACTAACTGTCCACCCCGGTCTGGCGGCTGCCGATTCGGTGCGGTTTGAGACCGCTATTCGGCCCCATGGTGACCGGTGGTACTCTAATATCCGTTTGAAATCGAGCGAAGGAGTGCCGCTATGGAGCAATCGAGCCTGTTTGGTGACGGCGTGGACATCGATACCGAAACGCCCACGACCGCGGAAGCCACCGCACCGACCGATGCCCGTGCCCAGGCGGCAGCGCGCGCGGCCGAGCTGCGCCACGAGCTCGATTACCACGCCTATCGCTACTACATGCTCGATGCGCCCGAGATCACGGACGCCGCCTTTGACAAAATGCTCGTAGAGCTGCAGGAAATCGAGGCGACCTACCCCGACCTGGTGACGCCCGACAGCTATACCCAGCGCGTGGGCGGCTACGTGAGCGAGCAGTTTACGCCGGTCACGCACATGGCGCGCATGTATTCCATGGACGATGCCATGGATCTGGACGAGCTCGACGCGTGGCTCCAACGCACCGAGGATGCGCTCGGCGCCGGTAGCGTCACCTATACCTGCGAGCTCAAGATTGACGGCTTGGGCGTCGCGCTTACTTACCAAAACGGCACCTTCGTACGCGCAGCCACACGCGGCGATGGCACCACGGGCGAGGACGTATCGCTCAACGTGCGCACTATCAAAGACGTGCCCATGCACCTGTCCGAACCGGCGCTCGCCCACATGGGCGCCGACCGCGAGCGCACCATCGAGGTGCGCGGCGAGGTCTATATGCCCAAGGGCAGCTTTGTTCGTCTGAATGAAGAGGCCGATGCCGAGGGCCGCGACCCCTTTGCCAACCCGCGCAACGCTGCCGCCGGCAGCCTACGTCAGAAGGATCCCAAGATCACGGCGCGCCGCGACCTGGCCACCTTTATCTACGCCATCGCCGATACCGACCCGCTGCACGTCCACAGCCAGCGCGAGTTTCTGGACTGGCTGCGCAGCGCCGGCTTTAGCGTCAACCCCAACGTGGCCCGTTGTGCCACGCCCGCCGAGGTCCATGAGTTCTGCGCCCAGGCGCTCGACCATCGCGGTGACCTGGACTACGACATCGACGGCGTGGTCGTAAAGGTCGATAGCTTCCAACAGCAGCTCGACCTGGGCTTTACCGCCCGCGCGCCGCGCTGGGCCATTGCCTTTAAGTTCCCGCCCGAGGAAAAGCAGACCGTCCTGCGCGAGATTCGCATCCAGGTGGGCCGCACCGGTGTGCTCACGCCGGTCGCCGAGTTCGATCCGGTGACGGTCGCCGGCTCCACCATCGCGCGCGCCACGCTGCACAACATCGACGAGATCCACCGCAAAAACGTGCGCGAGGGCGACACCATCATCGTGCATAAGGCAGGCGACGTAATCCCCGAGGTCGTGGGCCCGGTGCTCGACAAGCGTCCGGCCGATTCGGTCGACTGGCACATGCCCGAGGTCTGCCCCGTGTGCGGCAGCCCCGTGGTCCACGAGGACGGCGAGGTTGCCTACCGCTGTGTCTCCATCGATTGCCCCGCGCAGCTTAAGGAGCGCCTGCTCCACTGGGTGAGCCGCGGCTGCATGGACGTCGACGGCTTGGGCGACGAGATCGTCGACAAGATGATCGCCGCCGGCCTGATCCACGACGTCGCGGACTTCTACCAGCTCACGGTCGACGATATCGCCGGCCTGGACACGGGGCGCGTGTACGCCAGCTCCAACAGCAAAAAGGGCGTCAAGAAGGGCGACCCCATCCCGGTAGGCCTCAAGACGGCCGAGAAAATCATCGCCGAGCTCAACAAGTCCAAGAGCCGGCCGCTCGGTCGCGTGCTGTTTGCCCTAGGCATCCGCCACGTGGGCAAGAGCGTGGGCGAGGTCATCGCCGAGCGATTCCTGTCGATTGACAAGCTCATCTTGGCGAGCGAAGAGGACATTGCCGAGTGCGAGGGCATCGGTCCCAAGATTGCGGCGAGCGTCAAGCAGTTCCTGGCCGTGCCCGAAAACCTTGCTGTGCTGGAGCGTCTGCGCCAAGCGGGCCTGTCGCTCGAGGTCGATTTGGGCGCCGCGCACGCGCAAGCCGCAGCCGACGCTGGCGTGGCGGGCGAGCTCGCCGACGCACAGCCGCTTGCGGGTCTGACCTTCGTGCTCACCGGCACGCTCGTCAACCGCACGCGCGACGAGGCAGGCGCGGCGCTCAAGGTGCTTGGTGCCAAGGTTTCGGGCAGTGTTTCAAAGAAGACGAGCTATCTGGTCGCCGGCCCCAAGGCGGGCTCCAAGCTCACCAAAGCCGAGCAGCTGGGCGTACCCGTGCTGGATGAGGACGCACTCGAGCAGATTTTGGCGACTGGTCAGGTGCCCCAGGCTTAGTGCATCGATAATCAAATTAGAAAACCTCCCGGAAAGGTTGATGCTTTCCGGGAGGTTTTTATTTGGGCGTGGTGGCGGGCAGCATGATCTGCGTCATGTAGGCTGCTGAGGGTGACCCTGCGGAGCGGTGTCGTTCCGGAGCGATAGAAGATTCATACAAAGCAAAGGGGCCCCGCAGTGAGGTCCCACAACGGGGCTGCCCCATTGTGATGAGTTTTATACACTTTAACATTAATATTAACGTGTATACTTAGCAGTGAAGATATATATTGAGAGGAGCAGTTATGGTTACCGTCGCGTTTTCGGAACTGCGCCAAAACCTTACGCAGGTGGCCGAAAAGGTTGCCAATGAGGGCGAGGAGGTTGTGGTCTTCAAGCGGAGCAAACCGTTGTTCAAGATCGTGCCGCTCGACTATGAAGGTCCAGTTACGGTGGAATATGACGCTGCCCAGGAGCGCGGGGGTGCAAAGCCGACGCGCGGCCCGGACAAGCCCAAGCGCGACGTGGGTACGATGTGGCATCCCAAGATCACCTGGAAGGAGATCCGTGAGATGCTCGCGGAGAATGAGGACTACCAGGAGTATCTCGATATCGTGGCTAACATGCCAAAGGGAACGCCGCTCGATACGATGACGGTTGAAGATGAAAAGCGCGTCGCGAGGGAGCGCTACCTATGAGGGCATTTTTCGATACCAATTTTCTGCTCGATTGCGTGCTGCCGGGCCGGCCGGAGCATGGGGCGGCGCAAACGACCAAGGGGCTCGTTGACGTGGGACTTATCGAGGGTGTTGTTTCGGCCTGCTCTCTCAAGGACGCGTACTACATTCTTACTAAACAGGCAGGCGAGGCGCCCGCCCGCGAGGTAGTGCGCGACTGTCTTAAGAGCTACTCGGTAGAGCCTCTCGACCAAGAAGCTTGTTTTACCTCCGCCTATTCCGATGAGCCGGACTTCGAGGACGGCTGTATCCGTGCGATGGCCGAGCGTGCCGGCGTGGACTTTATCATCACGCGTGACCGCGCTACTTTTGTGCGCTCGACCATCAAGACCTTCTCACCTGCAGAGTTCATCCGTGCGTTTCCGATTCCGGAGGAGTAAAACCGCCATATCGGGGATTGTCCTCGACATGGCGGTTATCCTGTAGCCGACGCTCGCTAGTTGAGCTGCACTTCATGCCTGTCCGGGAGGTTCTTAATCGAGCACAGTAACGGGCACCGTGATCTGTGTCACGTAGGTCGCGGGGTCGTCGCTGATGATGTCGTCGATAAGGGCGATCTCGCGCGAGGGCCCGGCGGGTGCCAGGCCGTGCCCGCGCATATAGCCGAGCAGCTGCTTATAGCGCGGGCCCGCTTGCCCGTGTGTGCCGCGGAAGCTTATGGTCAGGCACCGCGCGGCGGGTCGCACCTCGACATCGCCCAGGTATTCATCGGTGTCATCGAGCAGCAAAAAGACCTCGTCGTAGCCGTCAAAGTCGCCGGCGGCGAGGCGCTCGGCGCTAATCCCGACGCCTAAGTTGCCCAGAAAGACAAAGGTCTCGTGTTGGCCTTTCTGCAGCTGACGAATCTGCCACTCCAGCGCATAGGCGTCGGTAGGGTTGACGCGTTCGCGCAACACGGCGCAGCGAAGCTCGGGCGCATCGATTGTGCAAATGGTATCGAGCTCGGTGTTCAAGGCATTGTGCAGCAGGACAAGCCGGTTATCGATCTTGCGCGACACGCGTTCGAGTTCGCGGCGCTTGCGTTCGATGAGCTCCTGCTGCTGAGCTAGCTGTCGCTGCATGAGGTCCACATCGCGCGTGGTCACAAACTCACGGATTTGTGCGAGCGGCAAGTCAAGAACGCGCAGGTGGCTGATGGTGTTGAGGGTGGAGAGCTGCCGCGATCCGTAGTAGCGGTACCCGCTTGCCGGATCGATGTGCGCCGGGTCCAGCAAGCCCATCTGCTCGTAATGACGTAGCGTTCCCACGCTCAGGTTAAACAGGCGCGCCACCTCGCCAATGCGGAGCAAGCCCTCGGTATGTTCACTTGGCGAGTCGGTCATGGGACCGCTCCTTTCGGTAAAAAACAGGGGAGGGGCGCCAGGCTCGCGTTGCCCCGCTACGCTGCCAGCTTGTCAAAAGCCCCGCGCCGGTTGAGCACGGTAAACGCGACAACACAAATGACCGCCGACAAAATCGACCCGCACGGCGAGGCGATACCCATGGGAAACAACGTATCGGAATAGGCGTTCGACAGCAGCCACGCGCCCGGCACGCGAATGAGCGCCACGGCCAGCACGTTGTGCGCAAAGCCGATGTAGCTCTTGCCGTATGCAGCGAAAAAGCCGCTAAAGCAAATGTGGATGCCGGCAAAAATCGCGTCGAAAATGTAGCTGTGCATATAGCCGGTGCCGGCGGCGACTACCGCGGCGTCCTTGGCAAAAAAGCCAATAAACGCCGGTGCCACCAACCACATCAGCACCGTGATCAGGCAGCCGTACACCACCGAGATCGTCATGGCGTCTTTGAGTACCTGACGTGCGCGGTCGCCCTTGCCCGCGCCGGCATTTTGCGCCGTGAGTGCGCTGACGGTGGCGCCCATGGAGCTCGGCACAATGAACAAAAAGCTGATCATCTTCTCGACCAGGCCCACAGCGGCGGCGTCGACGAGCCCGCGGTGGTTGGCGATGACGGTGATAAACATAAATGCCACCTGGATGCAGCCGTCCTGCACGGCCACGGGCACGCCGATCTTAAGGATGCTACCGAGCACCTCGGGCTGGGGGCGCAGGTCGCTGCGCTTAACGTGGATGTTCGTGCGGCGGCTCTTGAGCCACACGAGCGCGAGGGCAACGCTGGCCGTCTGGGCGGTCACCGTGCCGAGTGCCGCGCCCACGGGGCCGAGCCCCATGTGCCCGATAAACAGAAAGTCGAGCGCGATGTTGATGATGCATGCCACGCCGATCACGTACATAGGCGAGCGCGAATCGCCCAGCCCGCGAAAGATGGCCGAGAGGATGTTGTATGCGGCGATAAACGGAATGCCGACAAAGCAGATGCGCAGGTAGGCGGCGGTTCCTTCGACTGCCTCGGCCGGCGTGCCAATGAGCGCCACAATCTGCGGGCACAGCGCAAGCAGGATGGCGGCCAGCACCACCGAGACGCCCATAAAGAGCGTGATGGTGTTGCCGATGGCGGTCTCGGCGCGGTCGAAGCGGCGCGAACCCACGGCGTGGCCGACGACCAGCGTGGTTCCCATGGCCAGGCCCACGAGTGCCACGGTAATCATATAGAGCGTCTGAGCACCATTTGCCACGGCGGTGATGCCGGCGGCGCCGCTAAACTGCCCCATCATGTACAGGTCGGCCATGCCGTAGAGCATCTGCAAAAAGTACGAGAGCATATAGGGCAGGGCAAAGACCGCGATGGTCTTAAGGACATTGCCGCGTGTGAGGTCGTGTTCCATGGGCGGGACTTTCTGGCTGGGTTTGTTTAGCTACCAGTGTAGTGAAAACCCTACAACGATTGTAGAGTCAAGGTTTGTGTCGGCAGTGGGACGAAAAAAGTCACGCTCTGAGTACGATGCTTTGACCCCTCCGTGCCCCTCACCTCGCCTCAAACCATCACAACATTCGACGTTTTTCGCCAAAAACGGGAAAAGCATCGAATGTTGTGATGGTTTTTCTGCCACTCGACCGGGTGGAATCGCTTTCTTGCGCACGAAGGTGTGCGGACCCGTGGGCAGGGGAATAAGGTTGGTTATCCGACTCCATTGGAGGGCTCATGGACCTGCCGATCGTCCTGTCCCATAAGACCGCCTGGCTGTACCACAACGTGGCGCGCCCGTCCGAGCCGCTCTCGCGAGCAAGCAGCCTATACGATGAGGACTCGCTTGCTAACGAGGCGGAGCCGACCGCGAGCCTGCCCAAATTGGGACTCGATGCCAAGGGGCTGAGGGCTTCAACGGCAGTTGGGATCGTTACCGACTATCTGGTCTCGATCGGTATTCCACGAGAAGAGCTCGATCATGTCGACACGCTCGTCAACTTCGATTTTGAGCGCTCGACGCCGGCTGGATTTAGGTGCCACGTGTTTGGAGCGCCGGTACCTCCATGCCATCTTATCGAGGTGGCAGAGGGCCTTCTAGTGGTTGATGAGGCCATATGCTTTGTCCAAGCGGGTTCGTGGATGAGTGAGCCCGAGCAGCTGGAATATGGCTACGAAATCTGCGCCCGATACCATTTGAATCATGTGTCGACAGGCGATTATATCGAGATGGGGCAGAGGTATACCGTTGCCGACTTGATTGCTTATTGTAATGAGAACCGATCTCGTCAGGGGGCTATACGCGCGGTCGCCGTGCTCAAACGTGTGCACGATGGCGCGCGGTCGCCCATGGAGACGGCCACCGCAATCATGGTCGTAGCAAAACGTTCCCAGGGCGGGCTGGGATACGCCAAGATCGAGCTCAACCATCGGGTCGATGTTCCCAACGAGTTCAAATATCTCGCTAAGGCCGGGTATTTCGAGATCGACGTATATGCGCCTGCGAGTGGTACGGGGATTGAATACAACGGCTCGGACCATCTTGATAAACAGCGCAGCGCGTCGGATGCGGAGCGTATGACCGTGCTGAGCGCGCTGGGCTTTAGGACGATCGTCCTCACCGGGACTCAGTTTGCCCACCAGCTGCAATTGCACCGGGCGATGAATGCCATCGCGCTCGCTATGGGTCTCAAGTGCGACCGAAGCGAGGTGTTTCAGAAACGTCAGAACGACCTGCGAGAGTTCGTGATTCGGCACTGGGACGGTGGCCTTTAGGGGCGCTTTGGCCCTTCTGCGGGGTGCCGTGGGCAGGCAAACCATCACAACATTCGACGTTTTTCGCCAAAAACGGGAAAAGCATCGAATGTTGTGACGGTTTGTGTGTTGAGGATGGGCTTGGAAAGTCCGTTTTGCTCGAAGTGACCCGTCCTGTCGTACGGGTGTCGGCAGGATTCTCCCGTGGGGTATTATGTTTTCCGAAGAATAAAACGCCGCGTGAGGGGAGGGCTGCGTGGACGGGCACGTGCAACATGACGGCTTTGGCCGCGATATCAACTACCTGCGCATTGCCGTTACCGACAAGTGCAATTTCCGCTGCATCTATTGCATGCCGGCCGATGGCGTGGCGCCCCGCGCGCACGACGAGCTGCTCAGCGCCGAGGAAATCGCCCGCTTTGTGCGCTTGGTGGCGGGGGAGGGCATTCGCCGCGTGCGCCTGACGGGCGGCGAGCCGCTGGTCAGCCGCCGCATCATCCCGCTTATTCGTGACATCCGCGCGATCCCGCAGATCGAGGACATCTCGCTCACCACCAATGGCGCCCTGCTGCCCAAGCTAGCGCCGCAGCTCAAAGATGCCGGGCTTAACCGCGTCAACATTTCGCTCGATACGCTCGACCCTACGCTCTTTGGAAAGATCACGCGCCTGGGCCGGCTCGAACAGACCATGGCCGGCATCGACGCGGCGCTGGCTTGGGGCTTTGAGCCCGTTAAGGTCAACAGCGTTGTTGTACGCCGGCTCAACCAGGATGTGACGGCCCTCGCGCGGCTCACGCTCGACCGCCCCATCCATCTGCGGTTTATCGAATACATGCCCATCGGCGACGAGCACACGAGCTCGCATTGCGCTGTGGACCCTCACGCGCCCGCGCTCAATCCTGAGCTGTGGGACGCGAGCGATACCGTGCCGAGCGATGAGCTGCGGGCGCGCATCAATGCCGGGGGCACCGCGGCGGGACTGGGCGAGCTCGAGCCGCTCGACATCAACGACGCTCCTGCCGGCGCGGGCCCTGCGCGCTATTGGCACTTTCCGGGCGCGGCGGGTACGGTCGGCTTTATTAGCGCCATGTCCAACCATTTTTGTGCGAATTGCAACCGTCTGCGCCTGACGGCCGATGGTAACGTGCGTCCGTGCCTGTTCAGCGATGCCGAGTATTCGGTACGTGAGGCGCTGCGCCGTGGTGATGATATGCAGGTACTTTCGATTTGGCGCGATGCCGTGGCCCACAAACCGCAGGAACACGCGATAATTGAGGGCACGCAACGATTTATGTCTCAAATCGGAGGATGATCATATGGCCAAGAGCAGGTACGCCGATGCCACCAAGGCCGCTCGCAGGGCCGCGATGTCTGCCCACAAAGTCACGGCTGCGGCCAGCGATGCCGTTGCAGGCGCGCAGCCGACTGCCAGCGCTGCCACCGAGCCCGCCCGTGACGCCCGTCGCGACGAGCTGACGCACGTGGACGCCAAGGGCGAGGTACGCATGGTCGACGTGTCCGACAAGGCCGAGACTCATCGCATTGCCATCGCCGAGGGTACCATCCTCATGCATCCCGAGACGCAGACCATGGTGCTGCAGGACCGCGCCAAAAAGGGCGACGTGCTTGCCTGCGCACGCGTGGCGGGCATCATGGCCATCAAGCGCACGAGCGACATCATTCCCATGTGCCATCCGTTGCTCATTACCAAGAGCAAGTGCGATATTGCGCCCATCGCTCCGGCGGGGACGCCGACCGAGGACGTGCCCGAGGGCTGGGCGCCGGCGCGCACAGACGGGCAGGTTGGCTTTCACGTACTGGTCACGGCGGGCGTGACGGGCAAGACGGGTATCGAGATGGAGGCCCTGACTGGAGCGAGTGCTGCGTGCCTAACGATCTATGACATGTGCAAGGCCGTCGATCGCGGCATGGAGATTGTCGACGTGCGCCTGTTGCACAAGGAGGGCGGCCGCTCGGGCGTGTGGGATCGTGCAGAGCGTCAGGCTGCTGCCGTTGAGTCCGTGGCCGCTGACGGTGCCGCGCCCGCGAGCGCACCTGTCGCCGTCGCGCCCGCAGCTCCCACTCCGGCCGTCCCCGCGATCGCGTTTATCGGCTACCAAAACTCGGGCAAGACCACGCTCGTCGAGAAGGTTATCGCCGAGCTCACCCGCCGCGGCCTGCGCGTGGGCTCACTCAAGCATCACGGGCATCACGGCTTTGATATCGACGTGCCCGCTAAGGACACCTGGCGCCATCACCAGGCCGGATCCAAGCACGTGGGACTCATCTGCGCCACGCGCTGGGCGGAGTACGCCGACACGCGCGAGGAGGACGAGATGCCCGCGCGCGAGCTGCTGTCGCGCTACAACGATGTCGACGTGGTGATCATCGAGGGCTACAAGACCGAGGGCTTCGACAACATCGTCGTCGCGCGCTCCGGTGTCGACCGTCTGCGCGGCAAGAGCTCGCTCGACCTGGTCGACGGTCACACGCTGGCCCTTGCCTGCAACGAATCCCTGGCGCGTCAGGCCTTCGACGCAGGCTTTGCGACCCGAGCCATCAACATCAACGACGCCCGAGCTATCTGCGATCTTATCCAAGACCATCTGGCCTAAAACCAGCCAAAAAGGGACAGGTTTGTTTTGGCAGGTTTTATCTGGGCAAACGTCACTTCCACCACAAAGGGGCCAGGAACCTTTGTGGTGGTTTTTGCTTTGGTAGATGTGTGGGACATGCCTTACAATCTACCAAGTAGTTCATGACGGGCGAAAAACGGAGAGAAGGGGCTTGATGCGTCCTTAATGTTTCATGCGGATAGATTGATTTGACAGACGGTGGCGAAAGCCCGCCGCCCGTATTCGTATGAAACAAGGAGTCTCCATGCTCGCCTCCCTTTTCTCAAAGCCTCAATCATCGCTGTCCGTGCAGGCCAAGCGCCTGGTGGCGATGCGCTTTCTCATCTACACCGGTTTTCAGACCAGCTACTTTATCGGCGTCATCGGAACGCTCACCTATGCAGACGGCGCTTCGGTCGTCGCGACATCGCTGGCCGTCCTGTTTATGAACGCATTCGTGATCTTGGGATCCTTTGCGGGTGGCGCGGCGCTCGACGCCTGGGGTCCGCGCCGTCATTTCCGGGCGAGTATCGTCGGCACGTTGGCAACCGGCGCGGCAATTCTCGCCTTTGGCAGCGCGACCGGCATCGTCCTGCTCGGCGCGGTGCTCCTGGGCTTCGTGATGGGGTTTGCCCAGCCCATCGCCACGTCCTATCCGGCATATCTCACCGATGATCCCGTCGAGCTCAAAGACATCAACTCCGCCATCGCCATGTTCTCAAACGTGAGTATCATTGTTGGCCCCACGCTGGGCGGCTTTGTCGCAGCTGCTGCGTCGTCGCGTGCGGTGTTCGTGCTCATGATGATCTTTACCGTACTGGCGCTCGTCGCCGGTTGGGGCTTTAGGCCGCAGACCAGCCATGTCGCCGGGGATGCGGATGCCGATTCGGCAGAGGAAGGGGAGCGTGCGGGACAAAGTCCCGATCCCAACGCATCTTCCCGCGCTACCTTCGCAGCCAGCATCAAGACGGTCTTCACCAACAGCGTCCTCGCCCTGCTGTTCTGCATTATTTTCCTTTCAAACTTTGGCTACGGTGCCTTCGATCCGCTGGAGTCGTTCTTCTACCGCGATGTCCTGGGCGTCGGTGTCGAATGGATGGGCTGGCTCTCGTCGGCCTCGGGCGTGGGCGCGGTGCTGGGCGCCGTCGTTGCGCTCCGTTTGCCGCCGCACCTGGTCAACCTTAAAACGCTGCTCGTGGCGCTTATATCCGTGGGCCTGGGAAGTTTGCTCTACGTGGGAACGCCGTACGTGGGCGTAGCCCTTGTCGGCCAGATTGTCCTGGGCGTGGCCTGGGGCGTTGTCAACCCGCTCCACAACACGATCGTGCAAACGACGGCCCCGCTCGAGCAGCTCGGTCGCGTCAACTCGGTCATGGGTTTTGGCAACATGTTTGCCGGCGTGGCCCCGCTGGCGATTGCCCCGTGGCTGGCGGCGACGTTTGGCGTGCAGCAGACGCTCATCGGAGCGGGCGCGGTCGTGACGGCGGTTCCCGCGGCGTTGCTGCTATTTGGTCGCCGGCATTTGGATCGTGCCGCAAAGCAGTAAAAACCATCACAACATTCGATGAAAATCGCGATTTTGCCGAAAAACGTCGAATGTTGTGATGGTTTGCGTCCCGAGCCAGGCCATCCTGCGGGTCCGGCCACCACAAAGGGGCCAGGCTCCTTTGTGGCGGTTTTTGCTTTGACGGGCCGCGCCCGCGCCTTGGTATACCATGTACGCCGTTCACGAATATACCCCACACCGCCGCACAACCTAGAAAGGCCCCCATGGACACCACCTTTAGCCATATCAAAGCCGTGTTCTGCGATATCGACGGCACGCTGCTCACGAGCCAGCACACGGTGTCCCCGCGCACTGTGGCGGCGATCCGCGCCCTGCGCGAGCGCGGCGTGCTCTTTGGCCTGTGCACCGGGCGCGACGCCCACGCGACCGAGGCCATGTACGAGCTCTGGGGCATCGAAGGCCTGGTGGACGTGCTCGTGGGCTGCGGTGGCGCCGAGGTCATCGACCGCGCGCACGACATCAACGAGCTGAGCTATCCGCTACCGGGCGAGACCATCGCGCGCATCTGCGAGCACATGGCGGACCTTCCGGCAACGCCCGTCTGCCCCCGAGACGGCGTGTTCTACGTGCCCGAGAGCAACGCGTGCGTCGAGCACCTGTCGCGCGTCGACGGCGTGCCCTACCAGGTGGTCGATTTTGCCGAGTTTTTGCGCGAGCCGCAGCCCAAGGTGATGTTTACCATGGCGCCCGAGGTGATGCCGCAGGTGATTGAGCGGGCGTCGACGTTTGCCGATGACACTGTTAAGGCGGCGGCTCTGCAAACCACGCAGCGGCTCTACGAGTTCATGGATCCGCGCGTGTCCAAGACGCGCGGCCTTGTGCGCGTGGCGGAGCTCAACGACATGGAGCTCCAGGACATCTGCGTGTTTGGCGATGCGGACAACGACACCTGCATGGTGGCCGACGCCGGCGTGGGCGTGGCCATGGCAAACGGCAGCGACGCCACCCGTGCCGCCGCCGACTTTGTGACCGCGAGCAACGACAAAGACGGCATCGCGATCTTTATCGAGGAACATCTGCTGTAGCGCCGGGGGAGAGTCACCGCAAAGGGAACAGACACCTTTGCGGTGTCCTCAGGCGATTTGGGCGAATTGATGCCTAAAATCTGCGCGAAAATTCAGATATGGTTGTCTGAACATTACGCTTCTAACTACCGATGAAATAAAAATATTCCCATCAATTTGGCAGTCTATTCCTCCCGGTTAATGACCTACCGTTCACGGTCGATTTTCGACCGTTCGCAGGATGCATGCTCTTGAGCAAAATGTTGTGCAAATAAATAAAATGCTATTAAAAAACTGATAACTGGCTTAATTACCAGCAGAAATAGATATTTCATAGCGAATAAACGAAGGTAAATCCGAGCAAATGTCAAGGGAATTGAGAACTGGCTACAAAAATGTCGGTTTTGTTGCTCGGATGTTTAAACAATAGTTACAATAGTATTACTAAGCGTGCGCAATTACAGGTTGCGCAGATACGTTTGATAGTGAAAGAGCAAGATCGCGGTCTCTTGGGGAGGAGACATCGATGAAAGCGAATTCAGAAAAAACTAAGCAGAGTAAAAAAGCGACGCGCCGCGTACTGGCAGGCGTTTTGTGCGGAGCCTCCGTGTTGAGCCTGGTACTGTCGCTCGTCATGCCCCCGATCTCGCAGGCCATTGCCAACGATGCCCAGGCGGTTTCTACCGGAGAAACTGTGACGGTGGGTGGTTCCTCAGCTGAGTCTACTGATGTAGAAAACACCAACAATGGGGATACCGAAAAGCAGAATAGTGACGAGATCGAGGATGGCGAAGCCGACCCTTCAAATGGTGTTGAGCAAGGTCAGCTTGAAGGTAAGCTGCAGGCCGAAGATGGCGAGTTGTCGGATGACAATACCGTAATGCTGGCTGCGGAAGGCGGGCAGACTAAAACGGAATCCACTGAAATACGAACAGCTGACGACTTGAAAAAACTGGCGAATGCAAGCGGTGTTGCTAGCTTCAAGCTTATGAATGATGTCGAGACCAGCGAGACGATCACGCTCAACAACGGCAGCAATATCACGCTGTATTTAAACGACTGCAAAATTAAGCATACAAGTCCGAGCCAGCCCCTATTCAACATAACCGGCGGCGCAACGCTGACCGTCAAGGATAAAGAACCAACGGATGATCAACCTATTGGAAGCCCTCAAACGGATCAACCTATTGGAAGCCCTCAAACGCTGAGTGACCAGGGTCAGAATCTGACTGCCGCTAATTACGGCAAGAAAGCCGAGCTGGTGGGTTACGATTCCAATGGCATTCCGGCTAACCTTATCTACTACGTAACCGAATCGGTCGCAAACGGAACCCGTACAACCGAGACTCTTAAGGCGTATAAGGCTAATATCCAGGGTGCCATCGTGGCGTGCGGCGGCGATAATGCTTATGGTTTGAAGCTTGTCAACCTTTTCGACGGTGGTCACTTCAACCTCGAGAGTGGCACACTTACGCAGAAGCAGGGCGATCACGTCGGTAATCTGATCTATGCCGAGAACGGTTCAACTGTCACCATGAACGGCGGCTACATTTGCGGCGCCGATACGGGAGACTCGGGTGCTGGCGCCGGCATCAAGGTGTCAAATTGTAAAGGCGAACGGTCAACTTTTAAAATGACCAATGGTGTAATCGCCGGCAATACTGCTTCTAGCGGTGCTGGCGTTTTTGCAGAGGACTACGTTAATGCCTCCGAGGCGAATAATAACGAATCTGCTAAGGGTCATCCTACAGTCGAGATGACTGGTGGCATAATTACCGGCAACTACACACGCGATTCTGTCAACGGCCTTGGCGGTGGCATCTTGGCTTCGGGCGGTAGTGTGACCGTTTCTGGTGGTTACATTACGAACAATTGCTATGCCAGATTTTGCGGTAATGATGGTTGGGGTTGTCATGGCGGCGCTGGGCTTGCTGCCAATAACGGCGCTCAGGTCACCATTTCTGGTGGCCAGATTACCGGCAATTATTCTAAAGAAGCTGGTGGCGGCGTTTATATCACGGATGTCGGGCGTAATGACCAATCCCGTGAGGGTATGGCATGGCTGCATATCACGGGAGGAATTATTGCCTCTAACGTGAGCTTCCGATCTGAGGGTGCTGGCATTCGAGTGGGCCAGATGGTTGACGCGATGATTAACGGTAATAAAGATAGTAAAGTCTATATCACTAACAATCACTGCATGTCTCGCTTTGACTGGGGCGGTGGCGGTATCTTTGTTCAGGGAAACTCGGATGAGGGTAAGGAAAAGACCGCTGGTAGATTATTTGTATACAACTCGTACATTAGCAGCAATACCGCTGGCGGCTATGGCGGCGGCGTAGCAGTCTGCCCCACGGGCAAGACGTTGGTAACGAACAAAGAGGGCACGGCAATCTTTGGCAATTCGTCTGCTGGCAATGATCAGAGTTTCAAAGAATACAAACGGGAAGATGGCAGTGGTAATGATGGTACGCCCCATCTTTCAGCTGGTGGTGCTGAGGGTACTAATAAGAATGAAGATATAGATGCATACAACTCGGACGATTTCCGCAAGTACGGTCATGCCGATTTCTTCCTCGCATCGCGGGATCACACAACGCCGGTCGCAGTGGTAACCGGTAAGATGCTTGGTGGTGGAGACGCCCGGTACTCGGGAAGCATCGAACTTGAAAAAGCTATCAACATCCCCGCCAACGGTGCTGTTGGGGTAAAAAATAGCATCGGCCTGACCTCGGGTGTTATGTCGGGTGTTATGGCCAAGGATGAGGCGGCGATTCAAGCGCGGAATGATGCGCAGAATGAAGCGACAACTTTCATCACGGGCAACTATTCCTGGGACCATGGTGGCGGCATCATGTCGAATGGCGACTTGTACCTAGGCGAGCCTGCGGATGCGTACGTCTACCCGAGCCTTAAGCTGAAGGCGACCAAGGAGTTGGCCGGCCGCGACCTCAAAGATGGGGAGTTCACCTTTACGGTTTATCGCAAGGACTCGGATACTGCGAAGGCGCCTTCTTGGGACAATAATGGTAATTTCAGCCATGGTGGCTGCGGGTTTGTCAAATCTGCCAAGAATATCGCTGGCAACATCGCCTTTGACCTTAGCGAGAAGCTTAGCGAGCAGCTTCATGACGGTAAACAGCTTAGCGAGCAGCTCTTAAAGAATGGTACTGGCGAAATTACATACTACTTGGTCGAAAATGCGGGCAATCTTCCTGGTGTCATATACGATCGTGCTGTATATGAGATTAAGGTGACAGTCAAATACAACAAGACTGTACTTATGTCTGTTCCGATACAGGCAAATTCGAGTGCGACTAGAAATCTTAATGTCCATAACTACACGATTGATGGTGTGTACGTGACTAAGATATCTGGGGGTTCAGCTGGCTCGTCGAGGACTGCGTCAGTAGATGCTAATGGGTATTATTCGATCGTCGACTCCAGCAGCGCAACCTCCACCAACAAGGCAACCTTCACCAACAAGTACGACCCTGAGGTTTCTTGGACTCCTGAGGCGACTAAGGTCGTTGAGGGTGGCGAGATGAAGGAGTTTACACTTCAGCTTGCGGAAGACAGCAAATTTAACAACATGATCGGTACTGCCGTGACCTCTGGTTCTGAGAAAACGCAGACGCTTCCGTTCATGGACGAAAACAATGAGAGGGTTAAGCTCAAGTACTCGCTTTCTGATATCAGGAATAATCCCGACGACCCGGGTGGCTCCACGGGTGGCTCTTTCAAGACCTTTACGTACTATGTGCGCGAGAAAACCGACGGTTCGCAGTTCTCGCACTACACGTACGACCACTCGGTCTATAAGTTCACGGTTGAGCCAACGTATGACGACAAAAAAGGAGAGATCAAATGTAGGGTTACCTACAGGAAGGGAACCGTTGACCCCGGCGGTACGTGGAAAAACACCGATAATGTGGACCACAATTTTCCCGACGCTATCCCCACCTTCACCAACACCTACTCCACCTCTTTGCCCCTTTCTGGTATGTCGGGCGTCACTCTGACGTACCTTGCCGGCGCGGCGGTGCTTTGCGCTGCTGCGGCCTGGATGCACATTCGTCGCAAGGCGAATGCGAAGGGAGGTAAGCGTCGTGAATAAGAAAGTTTGCTCCTTCCCGATCTTGTTTGCGCTGCTTGCCCTCCTGATCGGCACCTGCGCGGTTGTGTTCCCCGCTTCCGCGCAGGCTGCGCCGACCTCGACCGGTTCCATCACGGTGAGCGGCACCGTGGCGCGCAGCTACGACGCCTACCAGATCTTTAGCGCCAACGTCGTCGACGGCGACAGCGACGCCAAGATCGCCACCGAGCTTGCCTGGGCAAGCGACGCCGTGCGCGACGCCGCGCTGCCCGTGCTGCACAGCGCCGGCATGCCCAATTCCCAGACCACCGCGCAGGAAGCTGCCGAGTGGCTCAACACCGATTCCCACCTTACGGGCGCGCTGAGCGCACAGCTCGCTCGTTCCCTCCAGAGCTCTGTCACCGTGCCCGTGGCCCTTAACGCGGGCACGGCGGCCGAGCTGCCCTGTGGCTACTGGCTCATCGTCGCGGACGACGCCACCATTTCCCAGGACGAGGCCGGCACCGCGCCGATCATGGCGCTGGTCGGCGGCAGCGCCGTCACCGTCAAGCCCAAGGCGGCGACGCCCAAGGTTGCCAAGCATGTGCTGGAGGACAGCACCGCCGCCTGGCAGAAGGCCGCCGACGCCACGGTCGCCGACGACCTGTACTGGCGCCTCTCGGCCACGGTTCCGGCAGGGCTAACGGCCTACGATACCTATACGGTGCGGTTCGTCGACACCATGAGCGCGGGGCTCGACCCCTCCAAGGTGGCCGCGAGCATGCGCGTGTACGTGGCGGCGGGCGCGGACGGCGGCATCGACGCCGTCTCGGCCGGCAAGGACGGCCGCGCCGTCACCGAGCCCGCGAAGGGCTGGACCGACATCACGGCCCAGTGCGCCACCAAGGTAGCGGCCGATGGTAAGACCTTCACCGTGCGCACCGGCGACCTGATCGCCGCGCTCGGCGGGGCCGACGCCTTCACCGCGGGCGCCCGCGTGGTCGCCGTGTACAACGCGCCGCTCAACAGCGCGTGCAGCCACGGCATCGCGAAGGGCAACCCCAACGAGGTCTACCTGCGCTACCCGCGCTCTCCCTTTACCGACCAGTCCGGCGACGCCGGCTTCACCCGCACGCCGAGCGACGATGCGTGCGCCTACACCTGGGATCTTGCGCTTACCAAGCGTGGCAGCGACGGCGACAAGCCGCTTGCTGGGGCGGTCCTGAGCGTCACCGACGACCGCGGCCGCACGCTGGCGGCCGACGGCACGTGGGATGCGGAGGGCAAGGCCACCGTCACCACGGGCGAGGACGGCCGCGTGACCGTCTCGGGCGTGGACTCGGACAAGCTGGAGGTCCGCGAGCTCAAGGCGCCCAAGGGCTACACCGCCTTTGAGGGCACGCGCTCCGTGACGGTCAAGGCCGAGGGCCTGGACGTCGACCAGGTGGCCGCTGCCAAGCCCAAGCTCACCATCACGGCCGAGTCGCCCCTGCGCGCCGACAGCGCGGACGGGTCGACGGGCAGCCTGGAGGCGTCGCTCATCAACACGCCCACCGGCACACCCCCTAGCATTACCACCGGAGGCTTTATGCCCTCGACTGGCGATATGGCAATGTACGCCGCGGCCGCCGCAGCGGTCGCCGGAGCCGCGCTCATCGTGGTCGCGCTCCTGGTCAAGCGGGGAGGTGGCAGCCATAAAGAGTAGCTGGCAGCCCCACAGAGAGCGGGGCGAGACGTAGCGAAGTAGATGCTAAGACACAGACAGATGATGACCGATCGAATGAGAATCGAACGGAAAACGGAGGAAAAGAAGATGAGCATGAGCAAGAACATCGCACGCCTGGCAGTAACCGCCGGCCTCACAGCAGCGCTGAGCTTCGGCGGCGTCATGGCCCCGGTTACCATGGCGTTTGCTGATGGTGCGACTACTTCGACCAATAGCATCACCATCAATAAGAACAATGAGAACGGCGATGTGAAGTACAAGGCATATCAAATCTTTAAGGCCGATGTCGTGGACAAGGACGGGAAGAGGGTCGCGTCCAACGTCGATTGGGCCAACGGGCTATCTGAAACTGTTAGGACTGGCATCATTGCCGCCATAAAGAATGCCGACGAACGCGGCGAGCTTCCCAATGATCCCTCCGCACAGGACGTCGCCGACTGGATGGCCACAAATCTCCAGGATGCTTCTCAGGTTGTGAACAATGGTGATTTGCTCGATACGATTGCTAGCTTGGTCAAGGGCACTACTCCTGTCACGCCAAAGGGAGCTTCTACCGCTGCTTTCGCCGCGGACATCTCAGTATCATTTGATAACTCTGGCTACTATCTCTTCCTGACGGACGATGACTCTATCGGCACTGCGGATAGCTATTCCGGCAAAAAGCAGACTGGCACTTCGCCGATCTTCGCTGTCGTGGGCGGCAGTGCTGTTGAGGTTACCGAGAAGACCGGCATTCCTACGGTTACAAAGAAGATTAAGGACGACAAGCCTGGCAGCGTTTGGGCCGACAAGGCTGACTCGCAGGTTGGTCAGAATGTTCAATATCAGCTGACCGGCACCGTTGCCGAAAACGTGGCCTCGTTCAATACTTACTACTACGAGTTCCGCGACGAACTGTCTGCTGGCCTGATTGCCGACAATAATTCGGTCCATGTTACGGTTTATGCGAACAACGAGGATACGAGTGGAACCGAGGTAAACCTTCCCACGGGCGCGGTTGAATACAATACGACTGGCAACAATAATGTTCTGACGGTTAAGTTTAATGATTTGAAGGCTGTGACCGCCAAGAACGGTTCCTCTGCCATTAGCATCACCAAGGACTCCAGGGTCGTCGTCACCTACACCGCAAAACTCAATCCCGCGAAGACTGAGAAGATTACCGTTGGCGGCGCGGGCAATGACAACAAAGTTAAGCTCATCTACTCCAATAACCCCATGAGCGGTGGCAAGGGTGAGTCCGTGCCCGATACCGTTCGTGATTACACCTATGCGCTTAAGCTCGTCAAGGAAGACTCTGTCGATAGTAACACCAAGCTCAAGGACGTCATGTTTACCATCAAGGCCACGGGCGCTGACGAGCTTGAGTCTGGCAAAGTGGGCACGCAGTATGTTCATGAGAACGGTTCGCTTGGCGATGACGAGTACAGGTTCAAGACTAATGAGAATGGTGAAATCAACGTAAAGGGCCTCGATGCCGGTACCTACACGGTGCACGAGGTTGAGGGCAGTAACCCTGGCTACAACACGTTGGATGACTTTACCTTCACAATCTCGACTGTCAAGGAGGACAGCACCGATAGTCTCAAACAGGATGAGGGACAAAACGAGCTGACCGTTTCTGCCAGCAAGTCGAACATTGACCTTGTTGAAACGCCTAGCGTTAATAACGGTACTATTACTCTCACCGTCAAGAACAAGAAGGGCTCCAACCTCCCGCTGACCGGCCTTAACGGCGTGACCTTCACATGGATCGCTGGTGGCGCGGTGCTGTGCATCGGCGTGGCGCACCTCATCCGCAGCCGTAAGCAGGCCGAGGAGTCCGAGCAGGAGTAACGCTCGCTCACCCATCCCTTTGGCAGGTGGGATGTGATGGCCATGAGACTTGCGGACACTTTTCTCGTCCATCCACGTTCTTGCTTTGCCATTCTCTTTTCGGGGCAGACTCCGCACTGGAGTCTGCCCCGTTTTTTCGGGATAGCGCAGCCAGGCTCCATCGTCCGATGCGGGCACGTTCGTCATCGCGTTTCTTGACTCGTATGAGGTTGGGTTTAAGGTCCGTAGGCGCACGCGCGGTGCGGACGGTAGAAGGCATTTGCGCCGCGCGTGCAAATTGAAATGCCCGTGGTTCGGAGTCCGGACATTTAACAACACCGGAAACTGGTCGCCCGCGCTTTCGAACACTTACGCGGGGTGCGTCGTTTTCTATTGATATTGTATCCCGAATCGCCCCGCCGATCCGGGACATTCTGAAAACTCAAATGCGGGCTTATGCACGAAAGGAATCTCGTCAATTCCGAAAATTATGTATAATTCAATATAAACTGGAATCAAACGAAAATGATGGAAATGAACGAAGCGCTAATCTACTTACAAGAAGCACTAGGCCTCTCCGCCAAGGCCAAAACTTGGCCTGGATCCACACGCTTGCCGCTGCATCTGCGGGCGGTTGAGGTCCGCGCTGTTGACGCAAACGGTTTTTCGTTTTTGCTTGCAAGTTTGCCTACTGGCGTCGGGCTTCCCGAGGCTAAGAGAGTCTATAGTCAGCTAGCCTTACGCGCGGAGACTCCTGTTGTCGTTTCGTTTCCTGATGCCGATGCACGTCAGCGCAAAGCATTGATCGCACAAGGGATTCCCTTTGTCTGCCCAGGTAGACAGGCTTTTCTTCCATTTATGGGCACAGCCTGCACGGAGAGGGGCGGTGCCCGGTTTCGCAATCGCGCGACCAAGATGTCACCCAACGCACAGGCTGCCGCAATCTGGGGAGTAGCCCAGGAGCCATATCGTCCCTATGACCTTTGTCGTGCGCTTGGGATTTCGGCAAGCCGCGCGAGTGAGGCCATAACCGAGCTTGTTGACAGGGGGCTCGCGAGGCGCGAGCGTCGCGAGCGACGTGTCGTCGTGTTCCCTGTTGCTGTTGATCTTTTGCTCAGTGAGCACATGGCAGAGCTCTCCTCGCCTGTCTCGAAGGTCTTTTTTGCAAGGAAGACGCCGCAGATCGACTGTCTTGTTGACGCCGGGGAGACGGCGCTCGCCGCGCGTTCGATGCTCGCTGCGCCGGGCATGGAACAAAAGGCCGTCTTAAGAAGTGCATGGCGTCAACTGAGCGACCTCGAAGTCGCAGACGGGGAGTTGCCGGATAACGAGACGGCGATGATCCAAGTGTGGCGCTATGCGCCCGTGTTTGCCGACTCCTCCCGTGTCGACAACATTTCGCTTGCGCTATCTTTGGCGGCAATTGACGATGAGCGAATTCAGCTCGAAGTCGATCGAATGTTTGAAAGGGAATATCCATGGCAAGAAGCGCTGTAGAAGGCCTCCAAGAATTTCAGCAGCATATGCAAGAAGCTGCAGGATCGTATGCCCTTATCGGCGGCACGGCATGCGACATTTTGCTCGCGGAGGCGGGACTTCCGTTTAGGGCGACTCACGATTTTGATGTGGTAATTGTCGCCGATGACCGGTTGCCTCAGACGGCAGAAGCCATATGGACTTTGGTGCGTGATGGCGGTTACCGCTGCGGCTGGGGCGAAGGCAAAGGCTCATGTTTTTATCGGTTTACAGAGCCTAAGAGGCCGGGTTACCCCCATATGATCGAACTCTTCGCGAAGTGCCCCGACTTTCTAAAGGGTCGTGAGGGGATTGATGTGGCGCCAATTCACGTTGATGAAAACATAAGCAGTCTTTCGGCAATTTTGTTGGACGATGCTTACTACAGCTTGTTCCTTCAGGGAATTCGGACCGTAGGCGGCGTTTCGGTCCTGGGTACGGAATACATTGTCCCGTTCAAAGCGAAGGCGTATCTCGACCTAAAAGCCAGAAGGGAAGCGGGAGAGAACGTTGATTCGAGGAAGGTAAAAAAGCATAAACGCGATGCTCTGAGGCTCGCTCAGCTGCTTGGCGAGTCGGAAGGTGTCGACCTGCGCGGAGAACTGAAGGACGATATGCTTGCGTTTGTTAAAGATTGCGAGGTGGGCGACGTCAATCTGAAACAGATTGGGGTTGCGGGCGTAACGATGGCGCAGTTGCTCGAGACGATGAAAGCAACATATGGCTTGATTGGTTGAGTGGGGTTACGTGGCCCGGACGGCGCAGCCTAGCTGCGTTGTCCGGCGTGGAAGCTCGCTAATCAGCTATTATTTGTTTAGACAACTTGAGTTGTAGAGGAGTGACCGGCGATGGTGCAGGGCGCCAAACATATGAAGAGCAATAACGCCGCGACAAACGGTGGCTCAAGCCCTCAGCCCAAACCTCAACCAAAACCCAAGCGTCGTCGCAAGCGGTTGCCGCGCTGGGCCGACCGGCTCATCACCATCGTCATCATCCTTATTGGCGTGGGCCTTATGACCTGGCCGTGGATCTTGGACCGGCTCGAGGCCTCGGGCGTGTTCAACCAGATCAGCACGGTGTCCAGCACCGTGGACGCGCTGTCTGCCGAGGAGCGCGAGCGCATCCTGCTCCAGGCGCGCTCCTTTAACGAGCAGCTGGCGGGCGAGGCCACCGAGCTTCCCGCCGACCAGATTGAGCCTTACGCCCAGCAGCTCATCTTTGACCGCGACCCCATGATGAGCTGGGTCGAGATCCCCTCCATCGACGTGAGCATGCCCATCTACCACGGCACGAGTGAGGAAGTCCTTATGGCGGG
>ENA-OPXQ01000272-OPXQ01000272.1-human-gut-metagenome-genome-assembly--contig:-NODE-272-length-35023-cov-15.385981_pt1 | contig 35023 bp, 30 predicted proteins | sample MGYA00241769_ERZ502042 | MGnify/ENA primary metagenome ERZ502042 (study PRJEB25962, sample SAMEA2041934) | human gut metagenome | biome: human gut; feature: human-associated habitat; material: faeces...
AAATACTGACTTTTAGCCTCTTTAATACAGAAAAATCCTCGGCAAAAAGCCGAGGACTTTGTCTACAGTCTGAAGCCCTGCGGTATACAAAAACCGCGGGGCTTTTCTTGCTTAGTTTCTTTTAAAAATCGACATCCGTATCGTAGTAGCAGCACTTTAAGAGTTTCTCCATCTCCTCCTGACTTGGCTGTCTTGGATTGGAACCTGTGCATGCGTCAAGAATTGCATTGGCCGCAATCTCCGGAAGTCTCTCTAAGAATACCTCCTCCGGTACAAATCCCTGCTCGGTCGGGAAGCTGTCTGCACCATAGTTTTTAATGCAGTGCGGAATGTTCAGATCATCGTTCATCCTGCGCAGATGTGCGATCAGAAGCTCCACCTTTTCATCCAGTGTGTTTCCTCCGAGTTTCATGAAATCCGCAATCTCACCGTAACGTTTCTTTGCCGTCTCATCCTTTGCATTAAATGCGATAACCTTTGGCAGATACATTGCATTGGCTGCGCCGTGGATGATGTGTGCGCCATAATCCGCAAACGCTGCACCTGTCTTATGTGCCATGGAATGTACAATACCAAGAAGTGCATTGGAAAATGCCATACCAGCCAGACACTGTGCGTTGTGCATAGAATCTCTCTTTTCCATATCTCCATTATAAGATGGAATCAGATCACTCTGGATCATCTTGATTGCATGGAGTGCAAGTGGATCGGTAAAATCGCAATTTGCGGTAGAAACATATGCCTCAATTGCATGTGTCATTGCATCCATTCCGGTATGCGCTACCAGTTTCTGTGGCATTGTCTCTGCCAGATCCGGATCTACGATTGCAACATCTGGTGTAATCTCAAAATCTGCGATCGGATATTTGATTCCTTTCTCATAGTCAGTAATAATGGAGAAAGCCGTTACCTCTGTTGCAGTTCCGGAAGTTGATGAAATTGCACAGAAATGTGCCTTGTTGCGCAGCGCCGGAATGCCGAATACCTTGCACATATCCTCAAAAGTAATATCCGGATACTCATACTTGATCCACATTGCTTTTGCCGCATCAATCGGAGAACCACCACCCATGGCTACAATCCAGTCCGGCTCAAACTCCTGCATCACTGCCGCACCTTTCATAACAGTCTCAACAGACGGATCCGGCTCAATGCCCTCGAAAAGTTTTACTTCCATCCCGGCTTCCTTTAAATAATCTTCCGCCTTCTGAAGGAAACCAAACCGTTTCATCGAGCCGCCGCCCACGCAGATGATCGCTTTCTTTCCCTTGAATGTTTTCAGGGCTTCGAGTGCTCCCTTTCCATGGTATAAATCTCTCGGTAATGTAAATCTTGCCATATAAAAAACCTCCATATACTATGTAAATCATTTCGGCTTTCACGGTTGTTTCCGGTGCTTTCCACAATGAAAATTTCAACGCCCGTCTTCCACTGTTCTGCCTTTATCACTAGACATATTGCACAAAAAATCGACCGTTGTACGCCTGCAACTATACATTTATTCTACCATTAAAGGGAGGAAATTTCAATTCATATTTTTTACTCTCTGCTTCCATATAATGGGTCATCCTCTCCCACCGGTTCCTCGTCTATATATTTTGCAAACACTTTATAAAAAAAGAATGAACATACATATGCAAGTAAAGCAAATCCCATCAGAAGCAGCAGCACATCCGTAATGATACTGGTATATGCCATATAGCCTGCCGCCAGTACTATCACACTTACAAACAGCGTATATGGGAAAAAATGGGCAACCGCCATGGCGGCTGCATTTTTTATCTGCACACGCAAAGGATTTTCCAGTTTTGCAATCACCGGAAACAGCCATAAGAACACAATAAAAACCAAATAGCCTACACATACACTCACCACTGTCATAAATACGGACATGAAAGCAGGTCCCACATTGCGCCAGAAAAACAAATCAATAACAAGCAGGCACACAAAAAGTAAGCCTATCATTCCCACCACAAAAGACTGTTTAAAATTCTGCTTAAACGACCGGAAAAAAGTCTGTATAACATACCCATCTCCATAGCGTACCGATCGCAATGAAACTGCATACAATGCTGTAATTGCCGGTCCGATCGTCACAACCGGAATACAGCACAGCAGAAAAATCAGATTCAGTAAAATCAAATCTGCCATCTTATTTAAAAAAGCAATCACCGGATTTTCTTTTGGCATACGCTGCCTCCTTTACCATGTATAAATGTCTGTTCGTTATAATACTACAAAAGCAGTCCGTATCGCGCAAGCGATTTTTATACGAACTGCTTTCTTATATTTTGTTGAGGATTGAAAAAGATGAATTTTATAATTTGTTACTTATTTGATACCGCTGATTGCAATGGACTCAATGATCATTCTCTGGAAAATAAAGAACAATGCCATTGTCGGAATCATTGCAATTACGGATGCTGCCATGATCAAAGCATAATCACTCTGAATTGCATAATAGGAATTGAAGGAACGGATAACCACCTGCAATGTCCAGTTCTTTTCGCTTCTCAAGAAAATAGTAGGTGCAAGATAATCATTCCAGATTCCCATAAACCACAACATCAGCTGCGTTGCCAGAGCCCCCTTCATCAATGGCATAAAAATCTGAAGAAACGTACGGAAATATCCACATCCATCCAATTTTGCTGCTTCCATCAGATCATCCGGAATTCCGATCAGGTTCTGTCGAAGGAAAAAGATAATACTGACATTTCCAAAGCATCCCGGAATAATAAGTGGAAGCAGAGTATTGGTCCAGCCCAGTTTGGTAAACATGACATACTGTGGAATCATGACAACCGCAAACGGAATCATAATGGTTGCCAGCAATGCCAGAAACAATGCATTTTTGCCACGAAATCTCATTTTTGCAAATCCGAATGCGGCGAGGGAGGAGGTAAATCCGCCAATAATCAATACCGGAATTGCAACCTTCAGAGAATTAAATATACCGTTTATGAACTGTCCCTTTTTTAATACTTCAGAATATTTTCCTATCAGAATCGGATCCGGAAGAATTGTTAATGTACCGGACAAAATCTGATTTTTTGTCATGAATGATGTCGCAATCATGTAAATTAACGGGAAAACCATTACAACTGCACCAAGAAGAAGTAATACAAAGATAATCCAGTTAAAAATTTTCTCTTTTTTTGATACAAGCCGGGAGCTTGCCAAATCTTTTTTTGAACTCATATGACTCCCTCCTAGTCCATGGTCTTCACCCATCTATCCTGACCCGCGAAATTAAGAGCCGTGATAATGAAGATGATGATTGCAAGAATAACTGCCAGTGCACATCCGTAGCCTAACTGTCCGTTTGAAAATGCTTTATCATACAAATAATAAACAACGGTTGCTGCACTATAGTTTGTTCCACCTTTATTCGTCATAACCTGTACTTCCACGAACACCTGGAAACCGCCAATCAGGCTGGTAATTAAAATATAGAACGTAACCGGCGAGACCAGTGGAACGGTAATATGACGAAATTTCTGCCATCCATTTGCTCCATCAATGGAAGCAGCTTCATAGTAGTTACGCGGAATGTTTTGCAATCCGGCAAGATAAAGAATAATAGAAGTTCCCAATCCTTTCCATACCATGAAGATAATCAAAGCTACTTTTACCCAGAACTCATCTCCCAGCCAGTTTGGGCCATGATGTCCGGTCAAAAGTTTGATGATTGAATTAAATAATCCATAATCGTAATTATAAACCCATGCCCACAAAATAGACACGGCAACCAGTGAAGATACTACTGGTACATAATACATTGTCCGAAGCAGCCGGATTCCCGGAATCTTACGGTTCATTCCCATTGCCAGAAGCAGTCCAAGGATCATTCCGATTGGAATACCGATCAAATAAATAATGGTTGTAAGCAGAGATTTCCAGAATTTTTCATCATGAAAAATATTGATGTAATTCTGCAATCCACAGAAATTATCCACCAGAGAATTCATTCCCGTCCACTTGCTCATACTTGCAAACACTGCAAAGCAGATCGGATAAGCCATAAAAAGTAAAAATCCAAGGAAAGGCAGGGCGATGAACAGCCACGCAGTTCTTTCTTCTTTCTTCGCCATTGCCGACATCTTATGTTTCGGTTGTTTTGTTTTTCCGCTCATATGCCCACTCTTTTCCTACGGACTGCCCCATGACAGGGGCAATCCGTTTTAATCTTAATTATTAGTTGCTGCGTTCTGTAATTCGATCGCGTTGTCCAGTGCTTCCTGCATCTTTGGCGCTACCTGTTTACAATAATCATCTACGGAAACTTCTCCGGTCAGAACATTCGGCATTCCTTCCAGGAAAGTATCCCACCATTCACTGTTGTAAGTGTAGGTTGTTTCCGTAAAGATTCCTTTATATTTGTCACTTCCCTCAATATATCCGAAAATAACATCTACATTGCTTGCATATGGAATTGTTCCATCATTTACTTTGTCTTTAAATGTTGTCTGTGCATAATCCATAATGTTTGGAATCTGTAAAGACTTACCGGATGTCTCGCCGCAAAGTTCTTTCTGTCCGTCCAGATCTGTTGATAAGGACTGTATTAACTCTGCACATAAATCCGGGTTCTTTGCCTGTGAAGAAACTGCGAAACCAACGGTTCCGAGCCATGCTGTGGACTTTCCGTCTCCGTTTGGTCCTACCGGCCATCCACATAAATCCCAATTGTATGGGAATGTTGCATCATCCATAAATGCTGCGACATCCCATGTACCACATGCATAAAAAGCAACCTGTCCGTCCAGCCATCTCTGGTATCCGCCAAGCGCAGTATCCTGTTCTACCGTTGGCGTTACTTTATACTTTAATGTCAGATCCGTATAATACTGGAAAGCATCCTTAAAATTCTGATTTTCATCAATGACTACCTTTGTCTGATCATCATTTAAGAACTGACCGCCATTGCCGTATACATAAGGAGTAAAACCAAATGCATTTGCATTTGCAACACCCCACTGATCAATTTCGCCATCACCGTCTTTATCCTTTGTCAGTTTCTGGCACACATCTGCAAATTCTTCCCATGTGTATGGATTTTCCGGATCCGGATACTCCAGTCCTGCTTCATCAAAAAGATCTTTGTTGTAGGCAAATGCAAAGCAGGATAAATCTTTTGGCAGGCAGTATAACGATCCTGAACCAATATTAGATCCATCATACATATATGCGCTCTTGATCGCCGGCCACAGATTGTCAACCGCAGTAGCATCTACGAGATCATCCAACGGCTGTACATATCCGTTATCTACATAACTTCTGACTGCTTCCGGTCCCACATAGAAAATGTCCGGAAGTTCTCCCGCTGTCATGGCAGCTGTCATCTTTGTTGCGTATTCATCCTGTGTTGTCACTTCAAAGTTTACTGTAGAAATCTCATCTGCATGCTCTTTTGTAAATTTATCAATCAGTTTCTGATAAACAGCTTTTTCGTGATCCTGTGCATAAATAAGAATATTGATCTCATTATCACCGGTTCCTTTCATCTCTGCAACGGAGCTTGCCGAGCTTTCTGTGTCTGATCCCCCATCGCTCTTTTCAACTCCGCATCCTGCCACCATCGTTGCGAGCATTGCTGTACAAAGCAATGTTGATATGATTTTTTTCTTCATAGTTTCCTCTCCTTTTTACCACTTTGATCATAATGAAATAAAATATAAGCTCCCCTGTTCATTATTCTGACCATCTGATTCCGACGCGCCTTTGAAAATCATTCGGCAGATTAACTAATATTTTGAAATTTATCAGGTCTTATTGGTTACATTATATAATTGTCCAATAGGTATGTCAACATGTTTTTTAGATTTTTCTAAAATATTTTATTTAATTGTTGTTATTTAGCGTTTTTTAAATTATTTTCGTTTTTATTCCTTTTCTTTCACTCATGCGTTGACGCATTCCGGAAATGATACTATAATTTATAAAACAGAAATGAAACAAATCAAAAGGGGGTAATTTATGCTTCACATCACTTCACTGGATGATGGACTGGACATTTTTAAAGCACTTGGCTCCGATGTTCGGATTGAAATTATAAAACTGTTGATTGAAAACAAAGAAATGAACATGAACGAACTGGCAGCAAAACTGAACATTACGAACGGTGCTCTGACGGGACATATAAAAAAACTGGAGGCATGCGGAATTGTCAATACCTCCAATGATTCCAGCGGGCACGGAAACCAGAAAATCTGTACTCTGCATCTGGATAAAATTCTCATTGATCTGGACGCACCGGAAGAAGCGCAGAATGTTTACAATGCAGAACTTCAGGTCGGACATTACTGCAATTATGAAGTCTATCCGACCTGTGGGCTGGCTACCGCTTCCCATCTGATCGGTGAAGTGGATGATACGCGCTACTTTGCACATCCTGATCGCTACAATGCAGATATTCTCTGGTTTTCCAAAGGATTTGTGGAATATGAAATTCCAAACTTTATTCCAGGTTCCCAGAAAATCACGCAGATTTTAATCTCTGCCGAGCTCAGTTCCGAAGCCCCGGGAATCAATAACGTCTGGCCATCCGATATCAGTTTTTATTTAAATGATGTCTGCATCGGCACCTGGACATCCCCGGGAGATTTCGGAGATGTCCGCGGTATTTTCACTCCGGACTGGTGGTTTCCGAACTGGAACCAGTATGGATTGTTAAAAATGCTTGTGATCAATAAAAAGGGAACTTTCATTGACGGATTGCAGATTTCAGATGTCACCATCCGGGACTTTAATCTGGACTATCGCAGCAGCATGAAGCTGCGCATGGCAGTCAATGACAATGCAGAGCACGTTGGAGGACTCACGATTTTCGGTAAATCTTTCGGTAATTATGGACAGGATATTAAAGTCAGCATTAATTACGCACCAATTGAAGAATAATTTTATTAAAAAAGGCCTTTGCATGTTATTTCTCCATGCAAAAGCCTTTTTAACCAGCATCCATTATACCAGATTTCCGATTCTTTTCGCCCAGAATGCAACACCATCACTGCGCAGTCCGCACAACAGAATTGTTTCACACTTCCGCTGTGCATCCCAGCCACAATAAACCCGCACCTCCTCCGTATAAGGTCCATATGCAATCATGCCCCTGTGGTCTGCAGTATACTCCCATTTTCCCTGAACAGAACAGTTCTCATAATATCCATCCGGTGCAAGTTTCATTGGCACAGAACAGGTAATTCCCTGCGGCAGTGCCGGCGCAAGCGTGATCCGCTCATAAAAACCGCATATCTGTTCTTTCGTTACCGGCTTTATCCCGTCTCTTGTATCTGTCTTCGCAAGGGGCTGTGCTGCCACAAACGGCCACCCATCCTCACTCCAGAAAATTTCACGTATCTGCATCTCAGACGGTTCTTCCTGTTGTGTAAAGTTTTTCCTGCGGATATGACATACAAGATACCACCGTCCGTTTACATCATGTAACACTGAATTATGTCCGGGACCCATATATGCCTGCCCTTCATTCCATTGATATCCACACATGGCGAGTAATCCTGTGCTGTTATCCCCATCCTCATCCGCAATCAGATCCTTTCCGTGGAAATCAATAAATGGTCCGCAGATACTCCGGCTTCTTCCCACCCGGATATTGTAATCGGATTTTAAAGATCCGTAGGAAACAAACAGATAATAATAATTATTCTGCGCATTGTATACCATATACGGGCCTTCCATACTGCCGCTCTGCCACTTCGGGCGTCGTGCAATGCATACCCCGATTCCTTCTTCTTCGGCAAAACCTGTAGTCTTGTTCAGTTTTAATACATGGCAGCCACCCCAGAAAGAGCCATAAAGCATATACTGCTCCCCTGTTTTTGCATCCTCGATAATATTTGCATCAATTGCATTGGTAACACTCTGCGGAAATTTTTCTGTTGTTTTAAGCACACACCCTTTGGGTTCGAACGGACCTTCCGGGCAGTCTGCCACTGCCAGAAAGATACAGGACTGGCGCACACCCCAGCTGGAATTGGAGCAGTACAGACGATATTCTTTTCCCACCTTTACGATATCCGGTGCCCAGATATCTTCACTGCCGGTCCATTCCACCGACTCCTGCGGCGGACGTTCCACAACTTTTCCGATTTCCTGCCAGTGCACCAGATCTTTTGATTTCTGGCATATAGCACCTGTACTGTATGTATAATAATTTCCACTAACCTCATCATAAAATATTGCCGGATCGTGTATCATGCGTCTCTCCTTCTTGTTCCCATTTTTCATAAGGACAGTTCTGTCCTTTTACCGCAGCACGAAGCTGCACATAGCATCCGCAGGCACGGCACATATGCTCCCCATACCATGTGCATTTCCCACAACATGCCAGACGCCTTGCATACGTCACATCTTCTGCCTGTTCTTCCGGCGTAAGCTGTGCAAGGTACCGCAAAAGATATTCCTCCAGACCGCCCCCGTATTGTTTTGCCAGTTCACATTTTCTGCAATACCGCTCTGACTCTTCCATATAAATAATCCCGTCCATTTTGCATTATTGCAGGCGCAGCTCCACCACACTGCATGGAGGAAGCATGACTTTTATCCCATTTCCACACTTTTTATATGCAGTAAATTCTTCTTCTTTTACAAGTTCCGGAACATCAAACGTATTATGTGCGTGCATCTCTGCCGAGACAACCTTTGCTTCTTTCACTGAATATACGTGTTCATCTCCGGCAAACGCAATCTCTATTTCCTTTTCCTCATCCGCAGAAAGATTGTTTAATGTAACCGTAATGATATGCTCCGCATCCTCGGATACGGATTCCGTCACCTCCGGAACTTTCCATTCTCCTATACCGGTTTCGCCCACTCCTGTCAGTGTACTGTTCAAAAGCGTTGCACCCTGATGATGCCGGTACATATGGAATACATGATACGTCGGCGTCTTAATCATCTTTGGTCCTTCTGTGAGAATGACAGACTGCAATACATTTACCATCTGTGCAAGATTTGCCATCTTCACGCGATCGCAGTGCTTATTAAAGATATTCAGGGTGATCCCTGCAACCAACGCATCCCTTATCGTGTTCTGCTGATATAAAAAGCCCGGATTGGTTCCCGGTTCAACTGTAAACCAACAGCCCCACTCATCCACGATCATTCCGATTTTTTTATCCGGATCGTACTGATCCATAATCTTTCCGTGGCGTTCCACAAGAGTTTCCATATAAAGTGCTTTTTTTAATGTCTTATACCACACTTCTTCATCAAAATCCGTTGCACTTCCCTTGATTTCCCAGCCTTCCGGATGCACATAATAATGCAGGGAAAGCCCATCCATAAATCCATGAAATTCAGGAACGGTGTGATCATGGGTTGTCTCTAATACCTTCCTTGTCCAGTCATAATCATCCACATTTGCTCCGCCACAGATCTTTTGGATCGGTTTCTGCGGATCATAATTGCGCACATAGGTCTGATATCTGCGGTACTCATCTGCATAATACTGCGGTCTCATATTTCCCCCACATCCCCAGTTTTCATTTCCAACACCAAAATAATCAATGGTCCACGGCTCCTCATGTCCATTTTTTTTGCGCAGATCTGCCATCGGGGACACCCCGTTAAATGTCATATATTCAACCCATTCCGACATCTCCTGCACGGTTCCGCTTCCAAGATTTCCGTTAATGTAGGTTTTACATCCAAGCTGACGGCAAAGTTCAAAGAACTCATGCGTTCCGAAACTGTTGTCCTCTACCACACCACCCCAATGGGTATTAATCATTTTCTTCCGGTTCTCTTTCGGTCCGATTCCGTCTTTCCAGTGATACTCGTCCGCAAAACATCCCCCCGGCCAGCGCAATACCGGAATCTTAATCTCTTTGAGTGCTTCCACCACATCTGTACGCATCCCATTAACATTCGGGATTTCAGAGTTTTCACCCACATAGAGTCCTTCATAGATGCATCTGCCCAGATGTTCCGAGAAATGCCCATAGATCTCCGGTGCAATGGTACCTTCTTTTTTATTTTTGTTGATCATTAACTTTGCCATATTTCTTTACTCCTTTTTGATATATTGTACGCCCCAGAGAGTTTCCTCGTTGTCTCCTGCAGCCGAAAAACAAAACACCGGATTTTCCGCTTCATCGGTCATTTCCATTAATACCCCTTTATAAACGACACCGTCCAGTGTAATGGTAATGTAATCTGTGCCTTCCTTTACCTCATATGTACCGCTTTTTTCTCCACCGGTTACTTTTCCATCCGCAAACGTATATGCCTCCGCTTCGCGAATCTTACTGCTGATATCTGTTCCATGGTTTACTACATAAAATGTACCGGATACATCCGATTTTTTGTACCCCTTTTCCGAGAGAGTTTCTCCCATTGTGGCAAATGGTGCTGCAACAAACCACCCATCCTCATTTGTGTACATCTGATGTACACGCGGTTCATGATACTCTGTGCCATCGTCAAACCGCTGATGATATGTAATGTAATATTTCCCGTCATCATCCTGAAATGTGGACTGACCGCCCGGTGCCATATAGGTATAATTTAAACTCGGGAATGTATAATTCCCCATCATTTTTAAACCATAATTGAAATGATCGTCCTGATCTTCCAGTGTATTTCCTGCCACATCCACATATGGTCCCGTTGGCTTTTCACTGCGAAACTGCCGAATCTGATACCCACCATCACTCTGCAGATCTCCATAAGAAACAAACAGATAATAATAGCCGTTTTCTGCGTCATACTGGATATATGGACCCTCAGCAGAATGATGTCCACCACCAATCAGCCGATATCCATAATACGGATCGGCATCCTTGTCATCCACCGGATAAATCGGGTATCCAGTGGTGGGATCAATCTCCAGCAGAAAGATACCACCTGACCATGAGCCATAATTCATCCACATCCGCCCGTCTGCATCGGTAAAAATCGCCGGATCAATACAGTTTGGCCACTCCTTATTGTTGTATCCACCATATTCCAGATATCTGGAAATATCTGCATTTTCCCCGAGTACATCGTACAAATTCGTTTCGCTGATATTGCTTTTTCCATATCCGGAATATAAAATCGTATCCACATAAGTATACGGTCCCTCTATATTGTCTGCAGTTGCAAAACAGAGAGTCGATTTCACATAAGAAGATGTCGTACAGAAATACATGACATATTTCTTCATTGTCTCATTGTAAATTACATTTGACGCCCAGACAGAATACCCATTATCTGTGTTCTTTCCGACAAAATCAAAGGCAGCATACGGCTCTGTCAGCAAATTGTCAAACAGTGTATTTGCTGCATCAACACCATTTGCAAAATAATTCCATTTACGCAGGTCCTGACACTTTGCCCCTACCATATGACTGCCGAACATATAATATGTATCGCCTTCTCTGAGGATCTGCGGATCGTGACAGGATGCTGCAACCGTAAATCCGCCTTTTTTTATCTCATCTGCTGCGGCCTCCTTCCCAACGGAAGAACCGCCGGAGGCGCAACCGGATGCAAGGCATGCCAGAAGCCCTGCAACGGTCAACACACGAACCATTTTTTTCTTAATCATACGCAAACACCGGCTTTCCGTTTTCATCCCATTGAACCTGCATCAGATGTGCATGACGGTTTGGATTATAGAGAGGATTTCCCTCTATCTCTGTTTCTGTGCGTGCATGGTATACCATGATATCATTTCCATCTTCATCTTTGGTAAAAGAATTATGTCCCGGTCCGTAAATTCCTTTTTCATAACTGCTTTGTAATACCGGATGACGCTCCTTTCTCCAATTTAACGGATCCAGCAGATCCGTTCCGCTGGTTGCAGTAAGCATACCGACACAATAGGCAACTCCTGTGTCACTCGCCGAATATGTCAGGTACAGTTTATCCCCGTGATGAATCACTGCCGGTCCCTCATTTACCCAGAATCCCACACGTTCCCAATCATAATCCGGTGTTGTAAGAAGCACCTGCACCGTTGCCAGCTTGCACGGAGACTCCATTTTTGCAATATAAAGATTGGAAATCTGCTTGCCTACTCCAACCTTTTCTGCCCACACGTAGTAATAATCTCCGGCATCCTCAAATACGGTTGCGTCCAGGGAGAATGCTTCAAACGAGAATTCATCCCCATCTGCACGCTGCATTTTGCCTTTTTCCACCCATGCATCTGCCAATGGGTCCTGCCCCTGACATTCCAGCACATATGGACGGATTTTCCAGATATCCTCTTCTTCACCACCGGCAAAATAGATGTACCATTTTCCTTCCAGATAGTGCAGTTCCGGTGCCCAGATATGCTTGCTCATCGGACCACTCTCATGCTTTTTCCAAATGACCACTTCCTCTGCCTGTGGAAGATCTGCCAGTTTTTTTGCCCGGCGCAGTACAATGCTGTCATATGCCGGAACCGATGCCGTAAAATAATACCAGCCATCCTTTTCATACACATACGGATCTGCTCTCTGCAGAATCCAAGGTTCATTAAATTTCAGTCTCTTATCCATATGTTTTCTCCACTATATTTTATAATTTTATAAATTATTTTATTTATATTTAAAATTATATAGAGGATGAACATAAAATGCAACTATTTTAGATTTCTTTAAACAATTTTAGTTATGTTGAACAATATTGTGCATTTGTTTTTGTGGAAAAACCTGTATTTGACATTTCTCACTTTATGTAATATTGTTTATTAGGATTCTAATAATTGAAAGAATCACTTCATTATCTTCTGATGTCCGACCATTTCCTGTTTCAGAAGAAAATGGGCGTGTGATATAAAAAACGGGAGGCTTTTGCCTCCCGTCATGTGTTTTTCTATAAAACAGCCTGCAAAATCAGTGACATAATCACAATGACCGCACATACCACACCGCTTATCCGCATCGTTCTGCTGACATCTTTTTTCTCACTTATCCGTTTGAGCCATCCCGTTGTATACAGTATGTTTGCAATAAGCGTGCCAAGCGTCCACGCATACAGATCCCGCTTCACACTTTCCCAAAACGGAGACACTGCCAGTCCACCTGCGTCCATGACCATTGCAATCAGTATTGTGATCACACCGGTAATTCCTATGATCCGTACCCGTTTTAAGAGCCTTGCGTTGTTTGTCTCTGTATAATCCGTTACTTTGATTACGGTTTCCTTTAATTCCTCATTCATCTGCTCGCTTTTCCTTTCTCCATCAATGATTTCCCGGATATCAACTTCATAAAAATCTGCAAGTTCCAACAGCATGCTGATATCGGGCATATTGCTTCCCGTCTCCCAGCGTGACACCGTGCGGCTTGTGATCTGAAATTTTTCCGCAAGCTGCTCCTGCGTCAGCTTCTTTTCATTGCGCAGTTGTTTTAAAAAATAACCTGTCTTTTTCTGATCCATAATGAAATCTCCTCTTGCTTTCCATCCATGTAAATCTGCTCCTCCTTTCGCAGATTACAATACCTGTTTTTTCCGGCAAAAACCACGACATAAAGCGAGAACTGCCGTATTTTCTGCACCGGACATGAAATGTCTGCCCGGAATGGTTTCCCATATCCACCTTCCCTCACTGACAACGGATTCTGGCTGACTTTTTTAATTCCTTTTAACACCTGTATCTGAGCTGAATGGTCAAGTTTTTTCATATCCTTTTCCGCTTCCTCTAAAAACTCAATACTCCATATCATTCGATATCTGCATCCTCCGCTTCCAAAAGTTCTGCTTCACTGATGCCCAAATGTTTCATCACTGAATCATATGAAACGGTCTCTTTATTCCCGTTATCATCCAAACGTTTATTTGCTTCCAACAAAAGAAAATAATCTTCCTCAATCTCCGTTAATCTTGTATACTCTTCGGGTGACAGAATAATTGCAGAAGGCTGGTTATTTTTTAAAACAATCAGTTCTTTTTCGGAACGAAGTCTATCAAATATCTTTGCAGCCTGCCCTTTGTTAAATTGTGAAATTGGAACAAGACTCTGTAAAAAATCAGATGCAATTGCCATAACAGACACCTCCATTGTTTAATTTCACTTATATTATATGCAGTAGCAAGCCAAGAATCAATATAAAAGTTGTATTATTTTCTTTATAATTTTCATTATTATTTATTGTTCTTATTTCATGTTCACAGGACAATACACGGTATATGTATATGTATACGTTCAATCCTCATTTTTCACAGTAGAATCTCCAAATGTTCCCACAAGCGTTCCATCGGAAGAAAATGCAAAGACCGTCTCAACACCAATTTCTTCCGGCAATGTTTTTATGCTGTAATCTGTCACCTCAGCATCCGACTGCATATGAATATCGCCGTCTACCTCTACTGAGGACTTATGCGTAAAAACTGATTTGCTATGCCCCGGCTTCTTCACCTATTGGGACATATAGCGAAAATGTTGCCCTTTATGTCCCGGCTTCTTCATCTGTCGGGACATATATGGAAAAACTTACTTACTATGTCCCAGTTTTCATCAAAAAGAGGACGTTTGGGCATACTTTTTCTGTATATGTCCCGCCTAGTTCTGTTTCCAGGACTTTTTACTTCCCTTTTTCTACATATGTCCCGCGTCTCTCTTTCCCCGGGACTTTTTACTTCTCTTTTTCTACATATGTCCAAAACTCCCCCAAAAACTATAAACTGCCAAACAATGCTTTTCAAATATATATCAACGCATTTCTCGCAGGCGCAAACGCAGACGAAACATAACTTTTCACAAGTTTCCTTTTAAATAGTAACTTTGCAGACATATAAAATTTAGCTTTTGCTAAAATGATATTAGAAAACAGAGTTTTAGTATTTTCATTTTATGTATTCTGGTATATCATAAGTCCAGCACCGCTTCTTGACTAATGCTGTTTGATGTGAATATATCTGTTTATTTATAATTGAGTAAACATCCCCAAAATATACAAAACCAATTGCTTTTTTGCTGAATATGTATTTGTCACACGAACAAAACGGTGCAAATTTTTAATCGGCTCATTTATCGTTTTATATAGCATTGCTCTGGAAAACGGTTTTATGAAATAATATCAGGAGAAACTCATGATCTATTTAAAAAATCCCCTGTGCCTTGGCATGAAAGAATCAGAATATAAAGAAATGCTCGCTCTGGGCGGTATGCGCCAGAAACATTTTGAAAAAAATGAAGTGATTTTGTCTGCCGGATGCACCACGCACGAGATCGGGCTGGTGCTGTCCGGAAGCGTTAATATTGAAAATCTCGACCTGTGGGGCAGCAAAAGCATTTTGAGCAACATCGGTGCCGGACAGGTTTTCGGGGAAACTTATGCATTTTCCCACGAAACACTGATGGTCGATGCGGTTGCTGCCCAGCAGACCGATATTCTATTCTGGAATCTGGATATTCTCGTCCACATGCCGCATCCCGCAAGCACCTGGCAGCCAAAATTTATCCGGAATCTGCTACAGATCTCCCTGCGCAAAAATCTCGCGCTCTCCCAGCGGATTTTCTGTACAACCCCGAAAACGATCCGCGGGCGGCTGCTTGTCTATCTGTCAAACCAGGCGGCAAAAGCCGGCAGCAATCATTTTAAGATTCCGTTTGACCGACAGGGGCTGGCGGACTATCTGAATGTCGACCGCAGTGCGCTTTCCAAAGAGCTTGGCAAAATGCGGGACGAAGGAATTCTGACCACCCGGAAAAATGAGTTTACCCTGCACGGGGAAAGCACATAACAAAAGTGCTTTCCCGCGCATCACCCCTAATTAAACTCCTGCGGACTTATATATTTACTCTTCGACACAGCGTAGCCATTTTCGTATTTCACGGTGAGATACAACGTCTCCTCTCCGTCTGTCAGTTTCACATAACAGATGCCGTCCTTGAAACGGTCCGTAATGTCCAGCTTCTGGTCTTTATAATACAGCCAGACACTGCCGTCATCTTCGTACTCCACATCCGGCTGATTGATCTGTTCCATAATTTCATCTTCGGTCAGTGGACGTTCTGCACCGTCTCCATCCATTGCGACACCGCCGCCCTGCATTTCCGTGGAATCGCCGTTTTCATCTGGTATTTTTATCGTATAGCTGCTGATGCCGCCGTCGTTTTTGATCTCGAGCGTTGCGTTCGTCTGATCGCCGTTTATCCAAAGCTGGATCGTTCTCTGGATGCCGCCAAGATCTGCTGCATAGGCAGTTCCCACGCCTCCTGCTAAGATAATACATGCTGCGGCTGCTGCCGCGATGGTTTTCATTTTATGATGTTTCTGTCTCATTGCCATTTGTTCTGCCTCCATGGAAAAATCACCGGAGGTCTGTAACACTGAAAATGCCTGCCTGTATTTTTCTTTATTCGTCATCTTCCCATTCCTCCTTTAACGACTGTTTCAGCAGCACCCGCCCGCGTGACAGGCGGACCTTGACATTACTTTCTGACAAATGCAGAATTCCTGCAATTTCCCGGATGGCGTAATCCTCATAATAAAACAGGTGAATGACGATGCGATACTTTTCCGGAAGTTTCATCACGGTCTCAAACAGATTTTCTGATTCCGGTGTCTCGAAGGTCAGCGTTTCCATATAATCTTCCAGCGATAATTTGTTTTTCCGCCAGAAGGTGTGATTACAGTTCTTTGCTTTGTTGATTGCCACCCGGATCAGCCATGCCCGGATATGCTGCTCGTTTTCAAATTGTTTCTTGTTCATGTGGTACTGCAAAAACGTATCCTGCACAACATCCTCGGCATCCTCTCTGCTCTTACATACATTAATAGCCGCCGCGAATAAATTGTTCTGATAGCGTTCCATCAGTTCCTGTACTGATTGTCTCATGAGCCGCTCCTTTATGTTTCATTTTCAAAGGCCTTTCACTAATAATACAAACGAAAACCCGGAAAGGTTACAAAAAAAGGAACCCTGTCCGGATATCTTTCCGGACAGGATTCCTTTTTATTATGTTCTCCTACTCTGCCAGCTTAAACCTGCCAACCAGATTTTTCAGTCCTTCCGACTGTGCGGAAAGCTCCTGGCTTGTTGCAGAAGTCTCTTCCGCAGCTGCGGAGTTGCTCTGTACGACACTGGAAATCTGCTCGATTCCCTGCTCGATCTGCTTTAACATATCTGCCTGCTCGGTAGAACTCTCGCTGGCGCCCTTTGCCGCATTCGCAAAATCATTCATGGATTCAAGAATCTTATTTAATGCAGCAACCGTCTTTTCTGTAATCTGGTTTCCGTTTTCAATTTCCTGCAGAGATTTTTCAATCAGATCGCGAGTATTGACTGCCGCCTGTGCACTGTCACCCGCCAGTTTTCCGATCTGATCTGCCACAACCGCAAAACCTTTTCCGGCTTCCCCGGCACGTGCTGCCTCAATGGAAGCATTCAGGGACAACAGGTTGGTCTGACTTGCAATCTCCTCGATGGAACCGATGATGTTTTGGATTTCCTGTGAGGTACTGCTGATCCGCTCCATGGCATTGGTCAATGCCTGTAATTCTTCTCTGCTTTGATCTGCCTGTTCTACGGCAGTGCGTACCATCTGGTAAGCCCCGGAAGCGCTCTCTGCGCTGGATTCTGCAATTCCGCTGACACTCTCTACCGTTGCTGTCAGTTCTTCTACTGCACCTGCCTGATCGGTGGCACCTTCTGCCAAAGCCTGTGCCCCGCCTGCCAGCTGCCCGGAACCGGATGCAACCTGCTCGGATGCCTCATTAATCTGTGTCAGGGTATCACTCAGTTCATGTTTTAATTTGCTTATGGACTCATACTGCTGTCTGAAATTTCCAATATAAATCTGTGCATTATTACTGGATACATTGAAATTTCCTTCTGCCATTTCTCCCAGAAGATAACTGGTATCCTGCACAATCACCTCCAGAGTTTTGCATGCCTGCCGGAAATTACCGGCAAGTTTTCCGAGTTCGTCTGGAGATTCATAATTTATTTCCACATCAAGCTGTCCTGCTTTCAGTTTCTCAGCTGCACTTTCCAGTTCCTGAATCGGCTTTAGCATAATTCCGGTAATGGTGGTCCGGATGACAGTGGAGAAAGCCACTGCTCCTGTTCCTATGAGAATCATCAGAATAATGCTCACAATTCCCGTTACCCTGGCAGATGTATACTGACTCTTTGCCTCTGCGGATGCCACTTTTCCGATATCAACCAATATATCCTGAAGTTTCTCTGTTGCATCATTATAATCGGAATTAAACAGTGCCAGAGCTTCGTCATTTTTATTCTGCTGCGCCAGTTCCATGAGCGCTACCCGCTGTTTTTTCAGTTCTTCTATCGCATCTTTTAATTCCGCAACTTCCTTTTTATCATGAAAAGACTTCTCCAGTGTGGTAACATTTTTTCCAACCTGATCTGCATACTGCTGTGCCGAATTAAGATAACTCTGTGTGGAAGCTGTATCATCGGTTGTCATCGACCACAAAATATATTTTCCCACAAGCTGTATATCTTTACGGATTTCCATCTGCAATGTGCTGTTTGCATATGCTTCCCTGTAAAACTTATAAGTATCCACATTCATCATTACAATGGAAACAAGCGAAACAACCATAGCAACAGCAAACGTTACAATGACTGTAGTAAATGCATACTTCAACTTCATTCCTACCTTCAGTTTTCGGTAAAACTCTTCCATTTTTTTCGTCCTTCCATTTTCTCTGTTCCTTTCTTTATTCCGCTTTAAAATACTATTTTTATCATACGCCTTTTTTCCTCCCACTGCAATGTTTCTGTCGAAAATATGCGAATTTTATCTTTTTCCACACTCAGAACTCCCCCCCCTGGTTTGTCCCCTTTGCATTCCAATAAAATGATGGTACAATGATGACATAACACAAAACATCTGTTTTACATATATTGTTGGAAATGGAAATGGAAATGAAATGGAAAAAGCACAGATTCGAATAATCCGAAGCAAAAGAAAAACCGTTGCACTGGAAATCCGTCCGGATTTATCGGTTCTGGTAAGGGCACCTTACTGGATGGCAGACTGGCAGATCCGTAAATTTGTCGATGAAAAATCAGACTGGCTGTATGCCCATCTCCGGGAAATGGAACAAAAACAAAAATTGGAAGCTGCACGCCCGAAAGCCGCACCTTTAAATCCCATGGAATTGCAGGTGCTTGCAGATGAAGCACTGCGCGTAATTCCGGAACGGGTACGGTTTTATGCCCCGGTTGTCGGCGTGACCTATGGCAGGATCACCATACGAAACCAGCGTACACGCTGGGGAAGCTGCAGTGCAAAGGGCAATCTTAACTTTAACTGCCTGCTGATGAAAGCACCGCCGGAAGTGCTGGATTACGTGGTTGTCCATGAGCTGTGCCACCGGCTGGAGATGAACCATTCACCACGCTTCTGGGCACAGGTGGAGCGTGTGCTTCCAGACTATAAGGTTTCCCGCAAATGGTTACGGGAACATGGCAATGAGCTTATGGATTTAAACCCATAAGAAGGAGATACCGGTATTCCTGCATCTCCTTCTTGCTTTCATGTTATTTTTTACATGTAATATCGTTCTGTTCTCAATTACTTTCTATTGTATAAGTCCCCTCTTCAAAATTTACATGCAATTCGGCATATGCCCCGTCATATTCCCAGCGGATTTCCAGAGAACTCTCCTCTCCGGAGATTGTCACCTCTGCACCTTCCGAAAATGCCTTATGGGTATTCCTCATACGGATTAGCGCAAGCTGTTTTTGAACCACATCTTTTTTCAGTCCTTCCGCGATCTGATCACCGGAAAGATTTGTCCGGTTGATTTCCTTATGTCCGGATTCCCCTGCACGCTGCACCGCTTCATGGTCATTTTTTCCGGCAAACAGATCCAGATACCAGATCTGCGGTTTGCCCGGCATAAACATCTGGATGGCCCGCGCCAGAAGCATTTTTTCATCCGACTCTCCCAATGCACTGTAGTACGTGGCATTTACCTGATAATACAGATTCTTTTGTCCATGTAAATTTTTGACCATGCCTCCGCGGGATACAATCCGGTCAATTAACGACTGGATCTCCTCTTTTGGAAGCAGTCCCTTTAAATCCAGAAGCGGGATGCCGTCGTGACAGCCAAGCATGTTGACCGTGGAGATCTTCTTTTCCACAATTTCCTTCGCCCATGCCGCAAGGTATGTTCCGCGCCTGTTCTCAATCGCATCAATGACCAGTCCCGGCAGGAAAAAATCGTAGGTCGCATAGCCTTTTTCTGCAAGCGTCTGGTATATTTTTTCGTCATACGCTGCGTGGATCTCCGGCAAAAGCGTAAGTCCCAAAGGTTCTGCCAGCGCATGAATCTTCTGTAAAAGTTCCCATGTCTCCGGATCATTGAGGAAGTTTTTCTTTCCCGGTGTCTTCGGCGCATAGGCAAAGGCATCCAGCCGCACGATCGCCGCTCCATAAGAAGCTATTTTCTCCAGTGTTTCACGATAAAACTCCCACACCTTTGGCGACTGGATGTTTACATCCATCTGTCCAAGATAGTGTCTGCCATGCACTTCCTGATAAAAGGTATTCCAGTACGGCACCTTTTTTCCATCCGGAAATTCCACCATCAGGATCGGCAGCCCGGGTTTGCGGAAAAACATCTGCTTCAGGCAGCTTTCCTCCGGCTGGATATAGCCTTCCTCCGTCATGGTTCCATGCCCTTCCCAGAAGCGGTTCCAGTCGATGAAAAAATCGCGGTACGCAGAAGCCTCCCCTTTTTCCACAAGATCCTGAAACTGTGGGGACTGTGCGGAAGCATGGTTTAAAATAAAATCCAGTTTCAGGTCAATCCCCATATTCTTTAACTGGTCAAGGTCTTCCCGGTTGGCAAGCTGCTCATTCAGGTCATAGTCGATCACGGAAAATCCCCGGTCGAGATCGGAATGATACAGACTCGGCAGAATGTAAAAGGAAGAAAATACATCCTGCATTGCCTCAGTTTTTAGCAATGTTACAATATCTCCCAGATTTCCTCCAAGGCTGTCGGGATATGCATTGAGCATCGGTTTATGGTTCATAAACTCTTCCGTCCTTTCCCACGATTAATCCTGCATTTTTGCGCTGCACTTCAAGTTTTTCCTGTTCCAGCTCTACCACGCGGCAGATAAACGGGCTTGCAGCATTCTCATCGCGGTTTCTGCGGATGCGCCGCTCCTTTGTCTCCTCCGGGGAACTTTCCAGAAAGACGGGCAGATCCACACCATGTAAATCGTCACTGCCTCCGTGTGTCCACTCCAGAAGTAATACAGATATTCCGGAAAAATCGGTTTCTTCCGATGAAATCTCGCCATCTTCCCGTCCCATATGCCGCAATGTGATCGTATCTTTTCCCTCATGAAATGCCGCAAGCACTTCATTGATCCGGTCGAAGTCAATCTCTTTCTTTGTCCCGAGATATCCACGCAGTCCGTCTTCCCCTGCCTCTTTATACACACGCATCCGTTCTTCATCGTTGCGTTTTGGAATCCGGTGTGGATAATCATCGCCCGAGAGCAGATAACAACCCGTTCCGTCATTTAAAAAGTACTGCTGCAATGCCGTTGCGAGTGTTGTTTTTCCGGAACCGGAGCCACCGTAAAGGCTGATGACCACTCGATTTTTGACATTCCCGTCACGCCATTTCTGCACTTTTTCATATAATGTTCCAGCCTCTTTCAGTTCTGTAAAAGCAAACTGATATGCCTCATATTCTCTGGTAAACGGCGGAAGCGGAATTCCCGCATGCATCAGTGCTGCACCGGAATACTGCCTGCCGCTCTGTTCTTCCAGATACACGGCATCCGGTTTTAACCCACGCAGGCGGACATAAACGGTCGCCTGATTTGCCTCTGCCATAAGACGCACTACGCTTACCAGTGCATGATCCTGTTGCTCTGAGACGGACATCCATGCCGCAATTTCATCCGTAAACGGATCCGACAGCCGCCAGTACGTTCCCTCGTTAATGAGCGTTTCATACTTCTTGTACGTTTTGATCTGCTCCCGGATCTGCTGTTTTTCCTCATCCGATAAAAGCGCCGGGTTTAATTCGTAACCGAAAGTTCCCGCCATCGCCGTCACCCCACGGGTATGGAAACTTGTCACCCGTCCGGTCTGGTGATTTGGCACCGCCGAAACATGCGCCCCCATCGCGGAAACCGGATAGAAAAACGAAGTTCCGTACTGGATTCTTGTGCGGTTGATCGCATCGGTATTGTCGCTGCACCAGATCTGTGGGGAATAATAAAGCATTCCCGCGTCAAACCTGCCGCCGCCACCGCTGCATCCCTCCAGCAGAAGATCCGGATAGCGGCTGCACAGGTGTTCCAGAAAATCATAGACCCCAAGCACATAATCATAGGAAAGATTTCCGGCATAAACATCTGCCATGCTGCGGTTCATATCCCACTTGACATAATCAATTTTTCCCTGATCGAGCACGGCACAGATCTGGTCAAATACACAGTCGCGCACTTCTTTTCTGGAAAAATCAAGCAGTAGCTGGTTTCTCGAGCGCACCGGCTTTTTCCCCGGAATCCGGATCGCCCAGTCCGGATGCGCCCGGTACAGATCACTGTCTTCATTGACCATCTCCGGCTCAATCCAGATGCCAAATTTCACGCCCTGCTCATGCACACGGGTAATAAGATCTGCCAGACTGCCCCCCAGTTTCTTTTCGTTGACCTGCCAGTCCCCAAGGGAAGAATTGTCATCATTTCTTTTCCCGAACCAACCGTCATCCATCACTACCATATCAATTCCAAGGGAAGCGGCTTCTTTTGCCAGATCCACAATCGTATCTCCCGTAAAATCGAAATAGGCTGCCTCCCAGCTGTTGATCAGCACCGGACGCTGCATATGGACATATTTGCTGCGGCACACATGGTTGCGGATGCAGTTATGATACTGCTGCGACAAAGCAGACAATCCATCTGCCGAATAGGATAAAATGACTTCCGGCACCGTAAAGGTTTCTCCAGCCGTGAGCGGGTAGGAAAACAGTTCTTCATTTAATCCAAGAAGCAGGCGCGTCTGGTTGAACTGGTCTTTTTCCGCCTCACATGAGAAATTGCCGCTGTATACAAACAGCATGCCATAGCAGCTGCCTGCCGTCTCTGTTGTCCCTTTTTCTGCCAGAATTACTGCCGGATTATACTGATGGCTGGATGTTCCCCTGCGGCTGCCAAACGCAATCGTCCCATGTCCCAGCGGGGTGCGCTCCAGATTGCGCTCCATGGCATGCTTTCCATAAAACCGCAGGACATCAAAATCTCCCTGTACAAAATCCAGACAGGCTGCCGCTGCCTTTTCGATCGTAATCTGTCCGGTTCCCGTATTTTTAATCCGTACACTCCTTGTAATGACATCGGTTTCTTCTAAAACGCCATACAGCAGATGCACTTCAACCTGTGCGTTTTCATCTGCAAGGACTATTTCCAGTGTCTGTGCTTCGTTTTCATCTGCCCAGACAGCCGGAAGCCCCTGTAACTGATACTTGCCGCTTCGGATCTCATAGCTCTTAAAAAGCAGATCTGCACTTTCCACCCCTTTTTCATTTTTGATATTCAGTGCAATATTGCGGTAATCTCCGGTGCCAAGGGACGGATATTCCTGTGGCAGCGCATCCAGCGAATAGGTGCGGTCCATGCCCGCTGCATAAGGATTTCCGGAAAATCCGCGGTCTGCATAGGTTAGGACATAGTCCATGGAACTGTTTGTTTTTTCTCCGTAGTACAGATGCAGCAGATATCCCAGTGGATCAACCTGCATCTGATAAGTTGTATGCGCCGTATGCAGGGTAAATATTTTTTTATTTGGATTGTATATAATTGCCATAGAAGTCACCTCGTTTATTCTTTATCCTTTGACTGCACCGTTTGCCACACCATTTAAAATCTGTTTCTGGCAGATCATATAAAAGATCAGGATCGGGATCAGTGCCAGAATATAGGAGGCAAACGCCAGATTGTAATTGGTTCCAAACTGTGTCTGGAAGTTAAGCTGTGCAAGCGGCAGCGTATTCTGTCCGGTTCCGGACATGATCACAAGCGGTGTCATAACATCGTTCCATGTTCCAAGGGCTGTCAGAATCGCAACCGTCGCATGCATCGGTTTCATCATCGGGAATACCACTCTCCAGTAAGTCGTCCAGGTACTTGCCCCATCAATATCTGCTGCTTCTTCGAGTGCTTCCGGAATATTTTTTAAATATCCACTGTAAAGCAGGACATTCATTGGCATGTAAAATACCAGATACAACACGATGACACCGACACGGTTTCCAAGTCCCATGTGTGCCGTCTGTTTTACCAGAGGCATCATTAAGATGGAAAATGGAACAAACATACCACTGACAATATACAGATAGATAAAACGGAAACTTTTTCTTCTTGCCATGCCCCGCCCGATCACATAGCCTGCAATTGAGTGGATCAGAATTGCCAGTACGATCGTTACCAGAGTGATCAGTAAACTGTTTCCAAGAGAACGCCAGAAATCGGTCACTTCCATTGCCTGACGGAAGTTTTCAAAACTCCATTGTTTCGGGAAAGAAAGTGCACCCGCCACATCGTTTGTCATCTCACTTGGTTTCTTAAACGCAATGATCGCTGCCATATACAGTGGAAAAAATACGGTAACCGTCCCCAAAATCAGAACAATCGTAAGTACCCGGTTTGTTTTCTGTTTTTCTTTCATCATAACTGCTCCTCCTTCTTATTCATGACTGTCATCTGGAAAAGTGAAATTGCCACAATCACAATAAAGAAAATAACTGCATTTGCACTCTGGAATCCAAACTGTCCGCCATCCATACCATTTTTATAAATCAGGTAAGAGATCGATTCGGTACTCTGTGCCGGACCTCCCTTGGTCAAAGACATGATCTGGTCGAATACCATGAGAAAATTCTTTGTGCTCAATACCAGATTGATTGTTACAAACGGCATAACCAGTGGAAATGTTACTTTCCAGAACTGTTTCCATTTACTTGCTCCATCAAGCATACTCGCCTCGTAAACTTCCTCCGGGACTGTCTGCAGACCGGAAATATAAATAATGGTATTCATGGCAACTGCCTGCCATACACCAACAATCAGCACACCAATCCACGCGTATTTTTCACTTGCAAGAATACTGTTCTGTAAAAATCCAATATGGAACACATTTCCCACAGTTGGAAGAATGTAAGTAAAAATAAAACTAAAAATATAACCGATGACAAGTCCTCCTAAAATATTCGGTACAAAATAAATACCGCGCAGTGCACTTTTGCAACGGATCTTACTGTTTAATCCAACTGCCATGATCAGACTCAGCACATTTACCAATATCGTTCCTGCCAGTGCATATTTAAACGTAAACAAATAGCTTTTTCCCACGCGGGAATCCGTAAACAGATCTGCATAGTTCCGGAACCCGACATAATCGTACGTTCCGTATCCTTTATAATTGGTAAAGCTGTAAATCACACCTTTGATCATTGGAAGTGTATTGAATGCAAAAAATAAGATCACAACCGGTATAACAACCGCCCAGAATGTTTTGTCCCTGTTTGACATTTTCTTTTTCATTGTGCATCCTCCTGTTCTTTCTGATAATCCTGTACTTTCCGAATCAGATCCCGGTTATAGCGCTTCCAGTCGGAATCAAATTTTTTCAAAAACTTTTCCTGTGCATTATCGCTTGTATCCAGCAGGAACGTCTGGATCATGGCATCCACACTCATCTCACTCGGATAATGGTGATCCTGATAATCTGCCATGCGGTTGTTTTCAATGTAAGGACGCATATCCTTAAGTGTTTCCGGAATAGCAAAATCCCCATCCTTGCAGGCAATTCCGCCCTGATCATCCAGATAAATCTGAATGGTTTCATCGTCATACAGATATTTTAAAACTTCATATGCTGCTTCTTTGTTTTTGCATGCTTTCATCACAGAAAACTGTAAATCAATTCCTGAATTTAATACATTGTCTGATTCCTCATCATTTGCAGGAAATGTAAAAGAGCCGATATTCATATCCGGATTGACCGATTTGATCTGCGGGATCGCATAGCTTCCGATCGGATACATGGCAGATTCCCCGCGGGCAAATGCTGTACAGGCATCGTTATAACCATATGCATACGGATTTTTTTCTGCGAAATCCAAAAGCGCACGCATCTTTTCTGCTACCGGTCCATACGTATCGGAAAATGTGGTATTTCCCATATTTACCTGATTGCAGGTATCCGAATCGGTAAGTCCGACTGCCAGCGCATTCCACGGAGCCAGACAGGTCCAGGTATCTTTAAAGCCCAGATACAGCGGAAGTGTTCCGCTCTGTTTTATTTCATCACACAATGTGGTAAATTCCTGCCAGGTGGTCGGAACTTTCCAGCCATTTTCCTCAAACAGATCTTTGTTATATAAAATTCCTGCCGCGTTTGCCACATATGGAAGTGCATACGTGCCATCCTTTGGAATAAACTCCAGTTCCTTATCCATATCCAGATATGCCTGTTTTATGGTCTGGACTTCATCCAGATCGGAAATATCATCAAACAGATCTGCATCTAAAAAGTTGGAATAGTTGATGTCTCCTCCGATTGCGATGATATCCGGATAATCCTCCCGGATAAAACGTGTCTTTAAAATGGTCATTGCTTCATTTGGAGATGAAATCGTCAAATGAATGTCATCATGTGTTTCATTGAACCGCTTTTCAATTTTTTCAAATGCCTTAACTGCTTCTGGTTTGTAGGAAACCACTTCAATCTCCGTTTTTCCATCCGCCCTTTTTTCGCTTCCGCATCCAGCAAGTCCTGTCATACACATACCAAGTGCAAGCACAGCCGCAAGACCACGGAAAATATTCCTTTTTGCCATATTCCTCTCTCCTTTTCTTAAATATATCCGCTTGCCTTTTTGATAATCTGATTATAACATACCTTTATGCGTCCTTAAATACCCACATTTTTTTAATTTTATACCCAAATGCAATATTTTGTGCTATAATAGATACTAATATCGCATTTTGGTATATACGGAGTGTTTTATGAGTAATACATTTTTTAATATTTTTCCAAATGAAAATTTTATTGATCTGTGCATGTATCAGTTTGGATACGAACAGTGTGATCCCGGTCATTCTTTCGGACCTGCAACACGCAACCACTATCTGTTTCACTACATTCTTTCCGGAACCGGAACGCTTATGGCAGACAATGCAAAAGGGGATACACAGACCTATTCCGTAAAAAGCGGACAGGGATTTATGATTTTCCCGGGGCAGATCAATACTTACATTGCCGATGAACAGCTTCCATGGGAATATATGTGGATCGAATTTGACGGCTTACGTGTAAAAGAGGCTTTAAGTGTCACAGATTTGTGCAAAGACGCGCCCGTTTATCATTCCCATTCCAAAGAATTACGGGAAAACCTTGCCGATGAAATGCTTTATATCGTCAATCATCCGCAGGAATCCTCCTTCCATCTGATCGGGCATCTGTATCTGTTTTTGGATTATCTGCTGCAGTCGGCAAAGTCAGCAACGCTGATCTCCAGTGGGCGCATGAGTGATTATTATATAAAAGAAGCGATCAATTATATGGAACAGAATTTTCAGAATACTATTTCGATTGAAGATATCGCTGCGGTATGTGGCATCAACCGGAGTTATTTCGGAAAAATCTTCCGCAACTCGACCGGTCGCTCCCCACAGGAATTTCTTATGAACTACCGCATGGTAAAGGCTACGGAATTATTAAAGCTGACTTCCTTATCCATTGCAGATGTCGGCTCTGCTGTCGGATACGAAAATCAGCTTCATTTTTCCCGTGCTTTTAAAAATATTTATGGTGTTTCTCCGCGGGAATGGAGAAAACAGAACAAATAGCTTATGCTTCCTGCTTCTTTGCAGTAAACAGTTTCTTCAGACAGCTGAATGCAACCAGCACACCGAGAACCATCAGAAGAATAGCCACGATAAACTGCAAACCGTCTACCAGGAAAGTTGCCTGACCACCGGCAATATTGGAAACCAGTGCAATGGTCTTCTGGATCAGTGCGGTAAACGTAACTGCCAGCATAACAAACATCGGTATGTAAAGTGTCCAGCCGGTTCTTCCGGTTGTCTTTAAGAATACCGCAAGTGCAATCAGTACAAGTGCTGCAAGCAGCTGGTTCGCAGAACCAAACAGTGGCCAGATATTATTGTATCCGCCAAGAGTCAGTAAATAACCAAAGAATAAGGTAATAATTGTTGCAAAATATTTATTAGTCAGAACTTTCTGCCAGCCCGGCATCTTGGAAGTGTCAGTAGTATCCCCGTAAAACAGCTCCTGAAACGACATACGTCCGATCCGTGCAACAGAATCGAGAGAGGTCAGTGCCAGTGCAGATACACACATCGTCATAAATACGGTAGCAACCTGTACCGGAATACCGAATTTTTCGAAAAATCCTGCAACACCAGCAGAGAAAATAGAAAACGGAGTACCCTCCGGCTTTGTTCCGTTTACGGCAACCGCACCAACAACAACCAGTGCAATGACTCCGAGCAGTGACTCTACCACCATGGCACCATAACCGACCATCGGCATATCTTTCTCATTACTGATGGTCTTTGATGATGTTCCGGAAGAAACCAGACTGTGGAATCCGGATACCGCACCACAGGCAATCGTTACAAATAAGGTAGGGAACAGATAACTGCCATCTACATTAAATCCGCTAAATGCATTCAGCTTCATGGTCGGATGCTCTGCAATGACACCGACAACCGCACCAATGATCATGCCCAGCAGCATGAAAGTGGTCATGTAATCACGCGGCTCCATGAGCAGCCACATCGGCATGACAGAGGCAAGGAACAGATATGCCATAACAATATAGATCCAGGTACTCTTTGTCGCATACATTGGAAGTTTCATACCAATGATAAACATGACAACCAACAGGGCAATGGCAACCACTGCGCGAACCCACTCTTTCATTTTCCCGACCTTTTTCTGAATCAGGCCAAAGATGATGGCAACAACGATAAACAACATGGAAATGGATGCTGCTGCGGAATTCGCATAGCCTGTTGCCTTTGTCATCCCTTCCACACCTTTTCCGACAAACGTTCCGGCAACCATATCGGTAAAAGCTGCCATAACCAGAAGTGTAAACAGCCAGCAGAACAGCATAAATAATTTCCGGCCGGTTCTTCCGATGTATTTCTCGATGATCATTCCCATCGATTTTCCTTCATTCTTAACGGAAGCATACAGTGCTCCAAAATCCTGCACGGCTCCAAAAAACAGACCTCCGATCAGCAGCCATAACAATACCGGCACCCAGCCGAATACGGATGCCAGGATCGGTCCGGTGACAGGTCCCGCACCTGCAATGGAAGAAAACTGATGGGCAAACACTGTCAGTTTGGAGGAAGGAACATAATCCTGTCCATCTTCATGCGTATAAGCCGGAGTTTTTGCTTTCGGATCCAGCCCCCATTTGCTGGCAAGCCAACGTCCGTATAACAGATAGCCGGCACCAAGTACCACAATTGCAATTAATACGATAACTAAACCATTCATTGTTTTTTCGCCATTTGGCGACTCCCTTCTTAAATATTTGCAAAGAGACAGGAACAAGAATTTAAAAAGCCTCCGTCCCATATACCTGTTACAGTATATAAAGACGAAGGCTTATTTTATGCTTCCGCGTTACCACTTTATTTGCCGTATCAAACGACCGCTCACTCTCATCTCAACAGACTCCCCTCTGCAGAAATAAGGTTCCTGATAACGGTAGAATACCGGTGAAGCTTACTGTCCTGACGGAATTCAGCCCACAGCTCACAGAGGATGGTCACCATATCTGTCTGTTGTCTCGCACCGCCCGACAACTCTCTGGAAAAAAGTATATTGTGATCGTATTCTGTTCTATGCATTTGCTCTATGACTCTTCGTTAACAAAAAACATAGCACTTGATTCGACAATTGTCAATACACCTTTCAACTATTTTCTCTTTTTTCTTGCAAGAACGACACTTTGGATCACCAGGAACAGACAAAGCATTGCTGCAATTGTGATGCCTGTCCACCATGCCTGATCCAGTCCGGCGGAGGAAACAATATTCTGAATCGTACTGAGGGAGAGTACACCGAAGAATGTTCCAATGATGTTTCCGACACCGCCGGTCAGGAGTGTTCCACCAATAATGGATGATGCAATCGCGTTCATTTCCATTCCGCTTGCATGTGTTGCCGCACCGGAACCGACATGCAGGAAATATACATAGCCTGCAATACCGGCGAGCAGCCCACTCAGCAGATGCGCAAGAAAACGTGTCTTTTTAACGTTAATTCCAAGCATAAGAGCACTCTGGCGGTTACCTCCAACCGCATAAAACGAACGGCCAAGCTTCGTCCAGCGAAGCATGACAAACATAATCACAACGATCAGGATTGCCACAATCACACCGATTTCCACATATGCATTCACATATTTGCCAATACGGTTGACAGATCCCATTCCCGGAACAATTACACGGGTATCTTTCAATTTCACAAATGCCTCATTTTGTACATTGAACGGATCTGTATGTACGATAGAAGTCATACCTCTTGCAAAGAACATACCTGCAAGTGTTACGATAAATGGCTGAATATCCAGATACGCTACCAAAAATCCCTGTACCAGCCCAAATCCAAGACCAATGGCAAGTGCAATCAGGAGAGATACAAACACATTTCCGCCCTTGAAATCCAGATATACCGCGCAGCACATACTTACAAGTGCAACGACACCGCCGACTGAAATATCAATGCTTCCGGTAATCATAACCAGACTAAGTCCGCATGCTGTAATGATCAATGCGCCATTGGCGTTTAAAATATTAAAAAATGTCTGTGGTTTTAAAAATCCGCCGCCCTCAAAAATCATCGCGCCGATATACATCAGGAAAAATACAACGATGGTGATTGTCAAAAGCAGGTTGGCATCGGAAAGTGATACCTTTTTTAAGGATTTTGATTTCATATTAGCCTACCTCCTTTGCATTTCTTACTTTCATCTTCTGTGAAAAAGATGCAAATTTTTCCCGTACCACCGGAGCACTGATGACAACTAGGATAATAACAACAATTGCCTTATAAGCAGAGATTGCTTCGGATTTTACGTTGAACTTATACAGTGTTGTGGTTAAAAACTGAATGACATATGCACCCAGAATAGATGCCGGCAGATTAAATTTGCCACCGCTTAATGAATTTCCTCCAAGTGCTACTGCAAGGATCGCATCCATCTCAATATCTTTTGCAATAACAGAATAGTTAATTGTGGAAATACGACTTACTTTGATCAGTGCTGCCACTGCCACACAAAGTCCTAAAATAACAAAGCTCAAAAACTTGATAAATGCCGGATTTAATCCGTTTAATCGTGAAGAACTCTCATTAATACCGACTGCCTGCGTATACAAACCAAGGCTTGTAAATTTCATAACCAGTCCCATAACGATCATACATGCTACCGCAATAAAAAACGGAGTCGGAATTGGAATTCCCGGAATAAAACCACCAAAGTATCCAAACGACGGATCACTGATTACCGGAAGTTCGTTATTGTTGATCCATGCTGCAATGGAACGCCCTGCAGTATAAAGAATCAGGGTTGCTACCATCGGCTGAATCTTAAATCCGGCAACGAGGATACCATTAAATGCACCAAAGAGCATAGCTACCACGCAGCTTACGAGAAAGGCTACAATGATTGGAGCCTGCAGATGATCCGGACGGGAATTTGTGCCGCAAAGTACACGAAGGATAACCGAACCGGCAATCGCGATACCTGCACCAACAGAAATATCCTGTCCTCCGGAAGCTGCTGTAACTAACGTCATACCGATTGCCAGAATGGCAAGTTCTGAGCCGTAGTCCAAAATTGTGATCAGATAACCGGATAATACATGATTTCCGGCGCTGTTTACGTCCAGTGTTATTTTATAGAACGATGGATCGGCGATCAGATTAAATACCGCCAGCAGCACCAGGGCCACGATCGGAATCAGAATCTGCTTTCCGCTGAACATATCCATAAAGTTCTTTTTTTGTAATGTTCTTGTTTTAGCCATTCTTTTTTTCACCTCCGGCAATGGTATCCATAATCTTGCTCTGCGTTAAGTCTTCACCTGAGATTTCGCCTACTTTCCTGCGATCGCGCATAACGATCAGACGGGAGCAGGTACGCAGCATTTCATCTGTTTCCGAAGAAATAAAGGTCACACTCATACCCTCGGATGCAAGCTTTAACACCAGCTTTTGAATTTCAATTTTTGTTCCGATATCAATGCCTCGCGTTGGCTCATCCAGGATCAGATATTCCGGATGTGTCAGAAGCCAGCGGGCAAGAATTACTTTCTGCTGATTTCCACCGGAGAGAGATTTAATCGGTGTATCCGCCGATGCCGTCTTGATTTCCAGCAGCTTGATATATTCGTCCGCAAATTTGTTTGCCTGCGCTTTGCTGAACGGACGGAAGAAACCGCGCAGCACCTGTGCTGCAAGAATGATATTATCGCGGACGGAGAGGTCTCCAACGATACCATCCACCTTTCGGTCTTCCGGCAGATAAGCAATTCCGTTTTTCATAGCATCTATAGGTTTTGTAATTTTGATTTCTTTTCCGTTCTTTTTGATCTTTCCACCAATGATACGGTCCGCACCAAAAATTGCACGCACACACTCACTTCGTCCAGATCCCAGCAGACCGGTAAATCCATTGACTTCTCCTTTTCTTATATAGAAATCAAATGGTTTGATGCCTGCGTTACTCTGTAACTGTTCCACTTCAAATACCGGTGGAACATTTTCATCCGCATGATATACCTGCGTCTCATCTTTGATCTGCGCCTCATCGTCCAGCTCTTTGCCCAGCATCTTTGCAACAAGCTGCACACGTGGAAGTTTTTCAATCTCGTATTCTCCCACCAGTTTGCCGTCCCGCAGCACGGTGATACGGTCACATACCTCATATACCTGATCCAGAAAGTGTGTAACAAAGATAATTCCTACACCTCTGGCTCTTAAGTCTTTCATTAACCCAAACAACTTCTGCACTTCTTTATCGTCAAGAGAAGACGTCGGCTCGTCAAGGATAAGCACCTTACAATCCATGTCTACAGCCCTGGCAATGGCTACCATCTGCTGGATTGCAATAGAACAGTTTGCCAGCTGCTGTGTTGCTTTTGCCGGAATATCGAGTGATTGCAGAATTCTGTCTGCATCGGCGTTCATTTTTTTCCAGTTCTGCATTCTTCCTTTTGTTCGTCCGATAAACATGTTTTCTGCTACCGACAGATTCGGGCAAAGCGTAATTTCCTGATACACGGTACTGATTCCAAGATTCTGTGCATCCTGCGGCGAATGAATTGCCACTGCTTTGTCGTTTCCTTTGAGGAAAATTTCTCCCTCATCTTTTTCATATACGCCGGTCAGCACCTTAATCAATGTAGATTTTCCCGCGCCGTTTTCGCCGACGAGGGCATGGATCTCACCCTTTTTGATCTGCAGATTGACATTATGGTTTGCCACAACGCCGCCCGGATAAACTTTTGTGATGTTCCGGGCCTCTAAAATGATCTCCTGCTCCATTGTTTCCTCCAAGTAAGGCATCTTTGTCTGCCTGTGAAAGTGGTTCCTGTTCGTAACTGCCTGATTCGCAAATATAATGTAAATGCGGGCATTGGGCTGCGCCCGCGTAAATGTAAAAATCTCCTGCGATTCGCGGGTAGATACGGGGCGATGGACGGCCCGTTCCCCAGAGTTTCCGGAGGACCAGACGATTCCATCGTACCCTATATCTCTCCGCATGAATACAGGAGATAAATACTCGCTGCCCCGACATGCCTCTTCTTGTTTTCATTGACATGAAAACAAGAAGCTATGGGCGTTTACTGAGCTCCGTTGATGATTCCCTTCAGAGTTGCCTCATCCATACCATAAGCGGAATCAACGGTAACCTCGCCTGCGAGCAGCTTCTCTTTTGCATCCTCAACGGCTTTCTTTGCATCCTCAGATACTGCAGACTGATAAATATCGTTGTCAGCAAGGCCTACAACGCCGTCCTCGATACCGAGGATCTGGTACTCACCATACGGAAGTGTTCCATCAACTGCCTTCTCAACTGCATTGTAGATGCTGTCGCCAACGCCCTTGATCGCGGAAGAGATGATGAAGTTTGCCTCGTCCTTGCCCTCGTAAGCAAGTGCCTGGTCGGAGTCAACACCGATGCAGTACTTCTTGCTTTCTGCAGCTGCCTCGATAACACCTACGGATGCCGGACCTGCTGCTACGAATACAACGTCAGCGCCGTTGGAGTACTGAGTGATCGCAAGCTCTTTTGCTGTTGCGGAGTCAACATAGGAACCAACGTAGGAAACAAGTACCTTCACATCCGGATCTACGAACTGAGCGCCCTCGATGAAGCCGACTGCAGAGTCGTTGATAACAGCTGCTGTATCCTTTGCACCTACGAAACCGATCACGTTGTCTTCGTTTGCGTATTCCATATCGGACTTTGTCGCACTTGCTGCAAGAACGCCTGCAAGGAATGCGCCCTCGTTCTGCTTGTAGCTCATGGAGTATACGTTGCTTAAATCACCAAGCGTGTAGTCAACATCTGTATCAAAGATGATGAACTTCTTCTCCGGGAACTCCTGAGCAACCTTCTCTGTGATCTCCTTCATATCCCAGAGACCTGTGATGATAAGGTCTGCATCGGACTCACAAGCGTCTAACATGGAACCTTCAAACTTTGTCTTGTCGCTGCCCATCTCGACCATGTTTACTTCAACCTTATCGCCAAGCTCAGCCTCAAGCTTTTCCATACCAGCCTGTGCGGAGTCGTTGAATGCCTTATCGCCGAAGGAGCCGGTAACAAGAAGTGTTACTTTTAACTTCTCGCCGTTTGTCTCAGCCTTTGCTGCCTCTGCAGTTGTCTCAGCAGCTGCTGCGGTTGTCTCGCCTGCTGCTGCAGTTGTCTCGGTCTTGCTCTCGCTTGCGCATCCAAACAGCATGGAAGCTGCCATCGCCATTGCAAGTGTGCTGCATAAGAATTTCTTTTTC